>OLPW01001229.1_pt1 | contig 27324 bp, 30 predicted proteins | sample 1672161 | NCBI WGS metagenome assembly OLPW01 (sample SAMEA3136654, study PRJEB25190) | human gut metagenome
CGGCATCTGTACAGATGCCGCCCTCCTGCTGCAAAAAACTTATCCCAAAAAGTAAAATAAAATTGCCGCCTGAACCAGGATGATGAGTGGGATGCCGACCACAAAATACCAGTGTTTGGTCTTGTGACGGAAGGTGAACATCCCCAGATACATTCCTACGCTGCCACCCAAAGCAGACAGCAGAAATAAAACCTTTTCCGGCACCCTTCTTCTCTGGCGCTGCGCGGCAAATTTGTCCGCACCGCAGATACTGAAGGTCAAAATCGTCATCGCATAGATGTAAAAAAGCAAAACCTTCTGTCCCATCCTCATTCCTCCTTTTGCTCCTGTTGTCCCCTATTCCTGCTCAAACAGCTTCTGGACCCGCTCCCATGCCGCTGCTGCATCGTGATAGCCATTTTCATACGCCGCCTGCAGCTTGTCCACATCCTTTTCGATGCGGTGCAGCACCATCGGCTGACTGGGTTGGATGATGACCGCCTTGCCCTGCCGCTCCAGCTGCTGTGCTGCCTGCAAGCTGTGATTGTAGTCGATGTGCCGTTGCTGCATACTGTTGCAAAGCGCAGGATAACGGCGGTAGCGCAGCCGAATCAAAGGCATCAGCTTGTTCGGCTTCTTGACATACCCCTCATTCTGGGTCAACACGATCACCTGCTTTTCCAAGCCGTCCTGCATTGCCTGACCGACCGGAATCGAATCGGCAATGCCGCCGTCCAGATACTGCCTGCCTGCAATCTCCTGCATCGGCGCCAGCAACGGCATCGAGCTGGAGGCAATCGAGTCACGAATCAGGTCATCGCCGTTTTCTCTGGAAAACCAGTGGCAGCGCCCGGTGGCACAGTCGGTAGCTCCGACCTTTAAGCACATGGGCGAGGCATAAAAGGTATCGTAATCATACGGGATATAGCGCTCCGGGATTTCATAAAAAGAAAACTGCCAGTTGAAGATGGAACCAGTTTTCAGCAGCTGACCCACTCCCATATAACGCGGGTCATTGCAAAACCGCTTTGCAATCTCGATATATCTTCCCCTGTCCTGCGACAGGTAGTTGAGCGCGTTGCAGGCTCCCGCCGAAATGCCGTAGACCGAGGAAAACATCGCCTTGCGGTCGATGAAAAAATCCAGAACCCCTGCGGTGTAGACGCCGCGAAAGCCTCCGCCCTCCAAAATCAAAGCTCCGTGAAACAAGCTTCTTCTCCCTTCCTTCCTCTGTGCGGCTAATCTGCCAAGAAGGTCAGTCCGATAATCTGCGGACCGGTATTGATGGTGATTGCTGCTCCAATCTTATAGATACCCACCGGCGGATAACCGGCTATCTTTTCGCACGCTGCTGCCAGCTCCTGGCTGGCAGGGGTGTCCCTTGCCACCAAAATCATGTAGGGGGCATTCTCCTGTTTTTTACTGCGCTGGGCAGCAAACATCTTTTCCATGCTGGAAAGGATGGCTGCATTGCCGCGCACCTTTTCGACAACACTGGTGGTTCCGACTGCCGAAATAACCGGGCGCAGACCAATCAGCTCCCCGACAAAGGCTGCGGTACAGCTGACCCTGCCGGATTTTTTGACATATTGCAGGGTGAAGGGACTAAAATAGATGCGGACTCGGTCAAGGTAATCGCGGATATAGGCAACAACCTCTTCGAACTCGGCGCCCTGCTGCGCTTTCTTGCACGCCTGCATCAGCGGATAGCCGTATCCCACCGTATAGCAGTTAGAGTCGATGACCTCGATGGTCATGGCTCCCGGATGCTCCTCCAAAAAGGCATCCCTTGCCATCAGTGCCGAGTGGTACATGGAGGATGCGCCCGAGTAGATGGTCAGTACCACCAGATGGGTGTAGCCCTTCTCCCACGCCTGCTCATAACGCTCCTGGAAGGTGATGGACGGAATGTGCGAGGTAACCGGAATCTCCTTACAGCGCTCAATCAGGTCATAAAATTCTTCTGCGGTAAAGCTTTCCCTCTCGTAATAGCCTTCTCCGTCTGCGGTGACTGGGATGGGCAGGATGCACAGGTTGTCCAGCTGCGCTTCCTCCTGCGGTGGGATGTCACAGGCAGAATCGGTGATGAAAAAAATCTTCTGTTCTGTCATAATTTCTCCTTTTAATCAAACGAAATCGGGTCATCCCAGCAAAACTGATGCAGCTGCCCTTCATTTTGCAGCGCAGGGAATCCCCATTGACGCAACGTCTCGTACACAGCGATGGCAACGGTGTTGGACAGGTTCAGGCTGCGCACCGGTCCAATCATCGGCAGGCGCAGACAGCTGTCGGGATGGCGCAGCAGGATGTGCTCGTCGATGCCGGCATCCTCCCTGCCAAAAATCAGGTAGCAGTTGTCCGGGTAGCTCTGCTCGGAATAGACCTTTCTTCCCTTTGTGGTAAAAAAGAAGAGCGAGTCATCCGAATGCTTTTCCAAAAACTCCTGTGTATTCTCATAATAGGTGATGTCCAAATAGTGCCAGTAGTCCAGACCGGCACGCTTGAGTTTTTTGTCGTCGATGGAAAATCCCATCGGTCCTACCAGATGCAGACGCGCTCCGGTGCAGGCACAGGTGCGCGCAATATTACCGGTGTTCTGGGGAATCTGCGGCTCAAACAGCACGATATTCAGCCGCGGCTGATGTGGTTCCAAGATATTCCCTCCCTCAAAAGTAGCTCGGAATACGATATGAAATGGTATTGTTCACTATATATTTGTAACAACTGTTATATCTTTACTATAATAAAACATTTTCCTCCTGTTTGTCAATTAAAATAGAGGGGGTGGATTCAAAGTTTCTTTTCTTTTTTACCATTGATTTCGACACACTTTTTCGTTAAACTAAAATGTAACAGTATGAAAGCCATTTGGCTTATCATCGAACGAGAAAGGAACTGTACAACACAATGGGACAGATTTACAACAGCAAAAAACTGATGGATGACATCGCGCGCCTTCAGTCCTCGCACGATCTCATCGAACTGCTCAGCGGCATTCAGCAAAGTATGGCAATCTATGAATCCGGTATTCAAGAGGTTTTGACCAAGCTGGAAATCTTGCAGCGGGACGCACGATTCAGCAAGCACAACCCCATCGAATCAATCAAAAGTCGCGTCAAATCCCCGATGAGCATTTTGGAAAAGATGCACCGAAAAGGCTTTCCCATCTCGCTGGAATCCATTAAAACCAACCTCAACGACATCGCCGGCATCCGCGTCATCTGCCCTTTTATCGAGGACATCTATACGGTAGCAGATATGCTGACCCGACAGGATGACCTGAAGGTGCTAGAGAAGAAAGATTATATCCAAAATCCAAAGCCCAACGGCTACCGCAGCTACCATCTGGTGCTGAGCGTACCGGTCTTTTTGTCCGACCACAAGGAGCTGGTGCGGGTCGAGGTCCAGCTGCGCACCATCGCCATGGATTTCTGGGCAAGCCTGGAACATCAAATCCATTACAAAGCCAGCCACGAAGTCCCGGACTGTGTAGTTGGCGAACTGCGCGAGTGTGCGGACATCATCTCCCAGACCGACCAAAGGATGCAGCGCCTTTCCAAGCAGATCCGCTGTATGGAGGACAAAAAGGATTAGGACAGAGGGCAGATTCTTTTCGCAGAAAAATTTCTTCCCCAAAATGAATTGTAATTTTCCTGTAAATTGGGTATAATGAAGCCTAGAAGCACAAAGATGCTATCAACATTGTAAAGGGGTGTAGCTTCCATGAAAAAAAGCGTGCTGATTTCTTTGATCGCGCTTGGAGTTTCCCTGGTGGGTCTGGTGATTGCACTGGCTGCCTGGATGCGCAAGAAAAAAGAACTCTGCTGTGACGATTTTGACGATGACCTTTTGATGGACGACGACGATTCTGAATACATCGCCGCACAGTATGTCGAACACGCAGATGAACCTCTCGCCGACGAGGACACCTCGTCCGATGAGGATGACGCTGAATAAAACGATATGCAAGCTGCCTCCTTTTATTATATCGAAAGAGGAGGCAGTTTTTTGTTAGATTTTCTGTGTGTTTTGGTTTCTTCTAATTATTTGTTATAATTTTTTGAAAAAAGGGCTTGCATTTGTAAAGCAAATATGGTATTATAATTAGGCACTGAAAAATAAATATCGCGGGATGGAGCAGTTTGGTAGCTCGTCGGGCTCATAACCCGAAGGTCGTTGGTTCAAATCCAGCTCCCGCAACCAGTTAAGACTTATCGTCTGTTGACGATAAGTCTTTTTTGCGTGTTTTCATCGTTGTTCCGAATAACAGCAGAGAGAACAAATTGGATTGATTTGGACGTCACACGGGCGTCATGCGCTATCACTTGGTCGTCGCCAACCTAAGGAAAAACCAATAGAGAGCTTTCTATAAAACAAAAATAAAAAGCTCTTGATATTCTGTCATCTTTTGGTTTTTTCTAATAATTATCTTCATTATTCTTTGTCAATATCTAGCAAAAGCCTGTTCATTTGATTTAGCGTTTTAAAGCAAATATGTGAAGGGTCGACAAATATTGCGGTGGAAGCACTTGAAAATATTTACTTTTCGTTCATTTTTTATTGTCATTATTGACACAAACTTTTTTATCTGCTATGATTCAATGTGCAAGTGATATGGCTTTGTGTGTTTTTTCATCTGCCACTTTTAAAATCAGAACAAAATATTTTTGCAAAACGGAAAATATGCGCTCGTTGCTTTGTATTCCATGGTACAAAACAATGGGCGCATCCATACGGATGGGCAAATTTTTTTGTAAGAGGTCTAAGGAGGATATAATAATGAACAAAACAGCAACAAAAGTGCTAGCTCTGTGTGCAGCTGCTATGATGACTCTGACTGCCTGCACTGGTAATGCGCCCGCTACCGAGGAAGAAAAACCAAGCGATGCTGCTTCCACTGAAACCAAAGACGAAGCAACAGACAAAAAAGACGAGGACAAAACTGCTGATGCTTCTGCTGTCACCGGCAAACACGAAATCACCGATCTGGTGCTGCCAAAACTGGCTCAGAATGAATTGACTACCTTCAACATTCTGCACAGCGAAACCAACGAAGACTTTGAAATTCTTTTCAACCTCGTTGAAGGTCTTCTGGAAAAAGACAGCCTTGACAAACGTCATCCATGTGTTGCGACCGAGTGGGGTACCGAAGACGGCGGTCTTAACTGGACCTTCAAACTCCGCAACGATGTAAAATGGGTTGACATGAACGGCAATGTGAAAGCGGACTGCGTTGCAGACGACTTCCTGACCGCTCTGGAATGGACCCTGAACTTCCACAAAAACGACTCCATCGGAACCTCTATGCCTTGCCAGATGATCAAAGGCGCACAGGAGTACTACGATTACACCAAAGGTCTGTCCAAAGAAGAAGCTTATGCTCTCACCGCTGGTGAAGGTTCTAAATTCCGTGAAATGGTTGCTGTTGAAGCTCCAGATGCCTACACCCTGCACTACACCTGCACTGCTGAAAAACCTTACTTCGATTCTCTGATGTCTTACACCACCGGTATGCCAATGTCTCAGGCTATGATCGACGAACTGGGCGGCGTTGATGGCGTTCGTGCAATGAACAACGAGAACATGTGGTACAACAGCTGCTACACCATGACCTCTTATCTGCAGGGCAACGAAAAAGTTCTTACCAAAAACCCTGAATACTGGGACAAAGACTGCTTCCTGTTCGACACTGTTACCATCAGAATGGTAGAGTCCAACGACGTTGCTTACCAGCTGTATCAGTCCGGTGAAGTGGACTACGTTAAACTCGGCGAATCCATGGTTAAAACCATCAGCGAAAATCCAAACCATGAATTCCATGACTACCTGGTTCCAGACGTTCCGGCTGCTTACTCCAACCAGTTCCATTGGAACTACGACAAACATCTGGAAGATGGTTCCGAGGATGTAAACTGGAACAAAGCAATCGCTAACGAAAACTTCCGTAAAGCCATGTACTTTGGTCTGGACCTCACCGACTTCCTCCGTCGTGAAAACACCCTTGATCCACTTTCCTGCCAGAACGACACCTTCACTTGCGATCGTCTGAGCTACACTTCTGACGGCAGAGACTACACCGACCTAGTAAAAGAAAAAATCAACCTGCCAAAAAAGCCAAAAGTAGAAGGCAAGCCAACCCGTTATGACCCTGAAAAAGGACAGGAATACAAAGCAAAAGCAATGGAAGAACTGACCGCTCAGGGCGTTACCTTCCCGGTTGAACTGGATTGGTTCGTTAAAGGTGGTAACCAGCAGGCTCTGGACATGGCAAACGTTCTTCAGACTGTATTCAAAAACTCCCTCGGCGATGACTTCATCACTGTAAAAATCAACCAGTACGTTTCCAGCATCAACCAGGAAGTTCGTACTCCTAAACTCCAGTCTGTTCAGACCAGTGGTTGGGGTGCAGACTACAGCGACCCTGAAAACTACCTCACTCAGATGGTAAACGACAGCGATGCTGCATGGTATGCAACCTCCTTTGAAAACATCAAAGACCTCCCGGAAAAAGATTACAACAAAGAACTGATTGCACAGTTTACTGAATTTACCAGACTGGTAAACGAAGCTGTTGTTATCACCAAAGATATGGATGCACGTTACGATGCTCTTGCAACCGCAGAAGCTTATCTGTTGGAGCATGCTCTCGTAATGCCTTCCAGCACAACTTCTTCCTTCGCACTGAGCCGCTTCAATACTCAGGGTGAATGGGCAAAAGAAAAAATCAAAAACTTTGAAACTTGCAAAGACGGCTACACCTATGAAGAAATGGTAGCTATCAGAGAAGCAAGAAAAGCAAAATAATTGATTTTACTTTCTGTAACAAACGGAGCGGTTCCCAAATGGGAACCGCTCCGTTTTTCTTTCCGGCTAAATCCTCTTTCTCTGTAACAACCCTTGTGCTTGTACCGGTGTATTTTCTACCGTTATCTACATCCTTTTCAACCAACTGTTGAGCAGCCGGGTAAAAAACTATCTCCTTGCGTTATTGAAGCTTCTTTCTGTAATTGATATACTGATTAACAGAAACCGGTTTTAAAACAAAAAGGAGGTTTTTCCATGATAGATGCAGCCAAAGTAGGCAGACAGATTGCAGACCTGCGCAAAGTGAAGGGCTTGACCCAAAGCCAACTGGGAGAGCGGTTGAACATCTCCTTTCAAGCTGTTTCAAAATGGGAGCGCGGCGAAACTCTGCCGGATGTTGGGATTTTGCTGGACTTAGCCAAGGTGCTGGAAACGACCGTTGACCACATCCTCAACGGCGGTCAACGGATGATGGAATATACCCGCCGGGTATCGGTTGCCCAGATTCGAGAGGGAATTGAATGCTTTGTACACATCGGCGAATTGCTTGGTAAAGATAATCTGTTTTACATCGGAGCGATGGAAGGGATCGACCAAAAGATGAACATGGAATTTGAAAAATATCTTGCAGACCCGTACACACGTGAGGCAATGATTGCCGAGGCTCTGGTTCAAAATATCGCCGGTGGTGCTTATGTGGATTTATCTGATGTCCAACGCAGCTTTCAGCATCCGCACTGGGTCAAAACCGTTTGCGAATACGCACAAAAATACGGATTAAAGTAGGATATGCTTTCATTGAAAACACCACCGGAGGGAAGTCCTGTTAGGACTTCCCTCCGGTGGTGTTTTTCGCTTTTGATAGAGTTGCCGTTACTCCTGCGGTGTGACGCAAAGGAAATCCGGCTCCCTGCCCAGCTCGAACTGCACCGGCTGGGTGCGGGATTTCAGCTGCTCCAAATCCACATACTGCACCCGCTGATTTTCATAGGAGGTCCAGTAGAAACGTTTGGATTCCGCGCACATCACCGAGGTGTAGATGGTATAGTCATACGGGATGACCTCGACGTCGTACTCGGTGAGATGACCCTCCTGGCTGACCCGAACCATTCCGTTCGGGAAGGCAGCGCTTTGGAACAGGTGCATCATATTGGCTACCCCGTGCGCCTCGTCCTGACCTTTCACGCCAAATTTTTTGAGCATGGCAAGACGGACAAAGCGGGACGGCGAGCTCCAGTCGCCGGGCAGTCCCTGCATTCCACTGCCGGAGAAGCACTGGGACAGGCGATTATCCTCCAGCTCCCATTCATCGTAGTCCAAATCACGCAGACCAACGTAGTTGAGCAGGTTGGTGCGGTGCCACGGGTAGCCAGGACTGTTGGTCATGACGCCGACGGTGCTGCGGTAGATGTGCAGACCATCCACATCCGGCTCAATGACCGCCATCTCGCCGGTGCTGTCGGAAAATGCCCAATGCAGCGACGGAACGGTTCCCAGCATCGGCTCGTGCAGCAAAGTGACCTGCTGTTGCAAGGTATCCACCACCTGCTGCACGCTGTCGCACTGTGCCAGCATATGGTAGACCACAAAAGGAGGCAACAGAGCGGTCGTTCCTTCCCGCACCTGCTGTTCAAAATGGGCAAATTCGCGGTAATACAGCTGACCGCCCATCAGTCCCTTCTCGTTGATGCCCTCATACAGCACCGGTGTGGAGGGAATCATCAAAAATCCGGTTCCTACTGCCGCATAGGCAGAGGTTCGCCGCTCCTGCTCACGCAGGTTATTTTCCATTGTCGTGCCGCGCATATAATAGCTGGTGCCGCGCGGGATAAAGCTGATTTTGCTGCCCTGCGCCAGCCGGTTGAAGTCCATATTCCTTCCCCACAGATGCTTGCCGTCCTGTGTCTTCCAACTCAAAGCGCTGCATCCGGCGTTCATCATCGACATCAGCTGTTGTAGCTGTTCCATAGGATCTCTCCTTTATTCAAAATGGAGCGGTTGTCCGCAGCACCTTACTTCGGGTTGTACTCGGTGTCGTGCGGGTTGAGCTGCTCTTTGTCCTGCGGATAGAATTTGTTGTGATAATATCCCTGTGCCAAATAAACCGGAGCCAGTGGATTGTGTCCGGTGACCCTGTCTTTGACTGCCAGCGCGGTAATCGGTGCATCGGAATATTTGATGAACAGGGTGTCATGTCCGACACACAGACCGAGCATCAGATTGAAGTCGGTCTTCTGCTGATTCAAAAACAGCGCCTGTCCGATCGGATTGCACATCGTTTCGGTTTTGCAGCTGCCTCTAACCGCCTGCTCGTCGGTGATTCCCAAAAAGTCCTTGGTGATCGACCCGTTCTTGCAGATAATCGACACCACTTCAAAGCCATTATACTCCAGGATGTTGACGACCTCCTGCGTTTCCTTGAACAGTCCGGTGCAGAAGGCAATTCCAATCTTATGATAGCCGCCGCGATGCAGGAATTTGATGATTTCAATGAGTCTGGTGTCCTGACAATAGCCTCCTGCCTCGGTGAGCGCCGCACAATAGGCGATGCGGTGGTTTTCCGGTTCGTTATACAGCTGTTTTGCCTGCTCCTTGACCTGTTCGTCCTTACTTGGGCAGTCCGGCAGGGTCTTGGTCATATCCTGCTTGGTACAGCCTCTCTGAAAACATTTTGCACAATTATACATTTTTTTATACCTCCCTGATTTTTTCTTCTATCCCTCGGCTCGTTTCCTCTGTTCTCATTATAGTACATTCTGCTAAAATGTCCAGCCCGTCATATTTTGGTTTTCCGGCACATAATTTTTATCAAACCGGATGAGGAGGGGTATTATGCTCGAAAATCTTCTGGACCGGGCGGTGCAGCTGTTGTGGGGACGCGGGACCATCGCCTTCACCCTGCTGTGCGGGCTTTATTTTACTGTCTTTACACACTTTCTTCCGCTGCGGAAGATCGGTCTTGTCACACAAAAGACGCTCGGTTCGCTGTTTTGCAAAAAAGAATCCAAGGACAGCGTTTCTCCCTTTGCCGCTGTCAGTACCGCACTGGGCGGTACGATGGGGGTCGGCAACATCATCGGCGTGGGTGCAGCGCTGGCGCTGGGTGGCGCGGGCAGCATCTTCTGGATGTGGGTCGGCGCGCTGCTCGGGATGATGACCAAATATATGGAGGTCTTTCTGGCGGTCCGATGGCGGGTGCGCCGTCCCGGTTCCCGCTCCTTCTGCGGCGGTCCGATGTATTACTGCGCGCGCGGCATCCCACATCCCATCGGCAAGCTGTTGGCGGTGCTGTTTTGCATCTTCTGTATCCTCTCGAGCCTGTCCAGCGGCAGCATGGTCCAGACCAACGCCATCGCCCAGTCGATGCAGCAGAGCTTTTCGGTTTCCCCTTCCCTGTGCGCTGTGGTATTGGTGCTGGTGTGCGGGTGGGTGCTGCACGGCGGCTGTGACCGTGCGGTGCAGACCTGCTCAGCTTTAGTCCCATGGATGTCCGCCCTCTACCTGTTTGGCTGCGGGATCATCCTCTTTCATTTCCGGCAGAATATCCCGTCTGCCTTTTCTCAGATTTTGACACAGGCGTTTTCCTCCGGCGGCATCGCCGGTGCGGCGGGCAGCGGAGTCGGATTTTTCACCTGTGTGCGGGTCGGCATCTCCCGCGGCATCTTCACCCATGAGGCGGGATTGGGCAGCGCCTCCATCGCTCACGCCTGCAGCGGTGCGGACAGTCCGGTCGAACAGGGCTTCTGGGGAATTTTTGAGGTGTTCTGCGACACCATCCTGGTCTGCACCATCACAGCACTTTCGATTTTGGCAAGCGGTGTCCCTCTGGGTGCCTCCGGTGCCTATCAGGCATTTTGCAGTGTGATGGGAAAAACCGGCGGCAGATTGCTGGGGATCTCTCTTTCGCTGTTTGCCTTTGCTTCGGTCATCAGCTTTTGTCTGTACGGTCAGCGCTGTGTGGAATATCTGTTCGGCGACAGCCGCCACGCACTTTTCCTCTATCGCTGCATTTTTCTGGTCGGGTGTGCCGCCGGCTGCTTTGCCCGTCTGCCGGTGGTCTTTGCGCTGGCGGATCTGCTGAATGCCTGCCTGCTGCTGCCGAATCTGATCGTTCTGCTGATTTTGTCCCCACAGGTCTTTTCTGCCACCAGAGAATATTGTCTGAAAGGAGCCACCCACCTATGTTCGTCTGTTCATTCAAACCTCGTTCCCTCTTCAAAAAGCTGCTGTGCGCAGCGGCAATCCTCGCAGCGGTCCTGCTGATTGCCTTGACACTGCACCCTTTTGAATCGCCTGCTCCGGTGCAGCCTGCCGCCCAGCATGACACCTGCGTTCCCAATGGGCTGGCGCAGGTGCGATTTCTGCAAAGCTACGGCTGGGAGGTAAGCGAACAGCCCTGTGAGATGGTGCAGGTGGTGATCCCCGAAACCTTTGGAGATGTTTATGAAAACTACAATGAGATTCAAAAGCAGCAGGGCTTTGACCTGAGCCGGTTTCGAGGAAAGCAGGTCAGCCGATGCAGCTATGAAGTGCTCAACTACCCCGGACAAAAGGAGTATATCCGAGCCAATCTTTTGATTTACAATCAGGAGGTCATCGGCGGGGACATCTGCTCGATCTATGCAGAAAACGGCTTTATGCACGGTTTTTCTCTGCCGGAGCAGGAGCTGTGAGCTTTCGTCTGCTGTTGACCCAGAAAAATAACCCGATGCCTTAGACGGGTGTTCATAAAAAGGTTAAAGGTCGAGTATCTGAATGTTAGATAGTCGACCTTTTCTTTTTATTATGCTTTGACTGCATGACAATCCCTCCGTCACAGCTGCGCCGTGCCACCTCCCTTTACACAAGGGAGGCTTTGGTGTGGTGCAGCCCCGCACATCGCACAACACACCCAAAGGTGTATAGAAGTGCGCCCTTAATCAGTTCGATAAACTGAAATTTGCAGAATTGAATCATTACACGCAAGGATTAAAAATTGCTGCAGCTCCATAATGGCTATCCGTATCTACAATTTGAATTTCAATCTTATTCCAAGCATCGGTTCCTTCAACTTGAATCAAATAAGCTGTCATTTCCCTATCAGCAGCCAATTCTGCGACCGTATTCTTTGCAATGATAGCGGTTTCTTCCCCATCAACTTTCACATGGATGGAAATATCATCTGGTGCTATGTTTTCATTTCCCTGCTGAAATTTCACCAAACTCATAGGTCTAAAGTATATCATAAGACCATTTCCTGCGCCTTTGACAGAAAAAACATGTAATCCGTATATCTCCAATGTATCAAAACTAATATCCAACGAAGTGTTTTCTGAAAGCGGAATGTTTTGACACCAATACTCCAAATAGTTTACCGCATAGCCTTTTACTGCAGTTAAAAAAGGATACTTCCCCTCGGGAATATCGAATTGATAGTATCCATCTTCGTTACTTTCTGCACAGTAGATAGTAGCAAAACTGTTGTTCTTTATTTCAATCTTAGCTCCAGCAATAGGAGTATTGTTCTTGCTTTTCACATATCCATCTAAAAGCATTGCCTTATCTCCTCATCAAATTCTGATTTGTTGAACTATTTGTACTCTATCATAAACACCTTGAAAATGCAATATTCGGCACAGCGACCACAATCGCTGTGCCGAATAACTGTTTTATGACCACCGATGCCTTTGGCATCGGGTTATTTTTCTGGGTCCGATTTTTCCTGCGCAGCCGGGTAGCTCTCCCGCACAATCACCTGTTCGCTCCAGCTAATCTGTTGCTGCTGCGGCGTCTTTACAAACCGCTCCGGCTGCTTTTCCAACAGGTCAAACAGCTTGCAGCCTTGATTGCGGGCATAGTTTACCGTCTGTGCCGTCCCGCTGCGGGTAGCGTTGACCATATAATAGGCGCATGCTCTGCTGCGATCCACCATAAAATAATTTCGTTTTTTCATACAGACAGCAGAATATTCCATGTTGACCAGATACACCCGGTCGGCGTGTTCCTTAATTTGCTCGTACAGCAGCCGATCGGTGCGGCTCCAGCGCTTCGCCTGCTCCGGGTAGGGCAGCGCAAGGTGCAGCCGCAGCTGTGGCAGTCGGCTTTTTAGCTCCAGCACCATCATCGCCGCCATCGTATCGAATCCCAATGCGCCGCCGGTGTAAAAGGTAGTGATGCCTTGCTGTGCCAAATCACAGATGAGCCGCCGCAAATTCTGCCGCAGCTCTGCCAGCCGGTCCGGGTCGGACGGAAGCGACCGATGACCGGTCAGACAACAGCAGTTCTGCCGCTGCTCGAGCGCTTCATTTTGCTGTCCTTCCATTCTGCTCTCCCTCCCTGTACTTCACTGAAAGACAAGGGCTTTTAGTATCCACAAAGCGATACAAATAATCCTTTGCTTCCTGTGCATAGTCGATGTTGATGCGCGGGGTGGCAGCAATCTGCTGCTGTGGCAGCTCCACTCCTTCGCAGATAAACAGCTCATCTCCGCAAAGCGACAGACCGTTTTGTTCGCGGGTAATGGCAAGCGCATCGCACAGCCGCCCGGGACCGGACAGCAGTGTGTTCTCCTTTAAGCTCTTGATAGGCTTTTTGCTCTGCCGCAGCTGCATCATCCGCTCGATTCCCTCTACCGGAGATGCCGCACGAATCAGCACCGCCTCCGGCACGCCCTCTTCCCGCGTGGTGACATTCAGGCAGCTGTACATTCCGTAGATCAGATAGACATACGCCTTTCCACCTGCTTCGAACATAACGCGGGTGCGCGGTGAGCTGCCCTTATAGGAGTGACACGCCTTGTCCGAAAAGCCGGTGTACGCCTCGGTTTCGCAGATGATGGCGGAGAGGGTCTGCCCTTCTACCCTGCGGACCAGCAGCTTGCCAATCAGCTGGCGGGCAACCTGTACGGTATCCTGCAAATAAAACTCCGGCGGCAGTTTTTTGCCCGGCAAGCCGTTATCCATCCCTTGCTTCCCCCTCACAAAAAAGCGCTGCCGTCCTGCTGCGTCGGAGGATTTCCTCCCGCAGTCGACGGGTTTGCTGCGCAAGCTGCTGTGGGGTCGGCAGAAAAACGTCGTTCCACATCTCCTCCCGCGGCAGCCACCAGACCGGACCCGGCTGCGGGGTATCGCCCGCCACCCGTGGGAAAAGGTGCCAGTGCAGATGGGTGTCCCCATTGCCCAGCAGCTCAACGTTCATTTTATCCGGGTGGTAGACAGCAGCCACCGCCTCTGCCACCAGTGACATCTCCTGTAAAAAGCGCGTCCGAATTTCCCACGGCAGGTGGTACAGCTCGGTGACGTGCTGCTTTGACAAAAACAGGGTATAGCCACAAAAGCGCTGGTGATCTCCCAGCACCACATAGCCGGTCGAAAGCTCGCAGACAAAGTACGGGTTTTCTCCCCGCTTGATCTGCTCAATTCTTTCGCAGATGAGGCATCCCATCGGCTATTCCTCCTCCCGAGAAGCCACCATGCGCAGCTCCTCTTCACTCAATTCCCGACATTCTCCTTCCGGCAGCTGCGGGTCCAGCGGCAGTTTTCCCATCTGTACCCGCTTTAATTCCAAAACTTTTAAGCCGTACACTCCAAACATCCGCTTGATTTGATGGTACAGCCCTTCTTTGAGGATGACTTCTCCCCAATCCCCCTGTGGGGTGGAGGAGAGTTTTTTCAGCGACGCCGGCAGGGTGAAGTCCTCGCCGATGCGGACTCCCTTGGCAAAATCCGCCTCCATCCGCTCGGTGATGGCGCCGTCCACCAGCGCGTGATAGGTCTTTGGGATGTGCTTTTTCGGGGAAAGGATGTCGTGGGCAAACTCTCCGTCGTCGGTAATCAGCACAAAGCCGGTGGTGTCTTTGTCCAGCCTGCCCGCAGGGAAAAGTCCCTTGCGCCACAGGTTTTGCGGCACCAGGTCCACGACAGTGGGCTGATTTTTGTTCTCGCTTGCGCTGACCACTCCTTTGGGTTTATTGAGCATCAGATACAGGTGCATCCGCAGGCAGAGCGGCTTGCCCTGCACCTGCACTGTGTCGCTGTCAAAGTCCACTCCAAAATCCGCCGCCTTTACCACCTGTCCGTTGACAGTGACCGCTCCCTTTCGGATGAGCGTTTTGACCTCGCTGCGGGAAAGGTTGCCCTGCATCGAGATTGCTTTATCCAACCGTTGTTTTTTTGCCATTGTATTTCTCCGTATCCTGTTTGTGATGGTCTTTTCGTCTACTGTGGTTCTACTCTATTGTATCACAAGATGGTATCACAAGGAAAGCCTTTCAAAAAGCAAAAGCGCCAAAAGAAGGGCGGTATTTTCCGCTTCCTTTGGCGCTTGGCTTCTGTTGTTTTGGACTGCTGTTTAGCCCGGAATATCTCCCACTCCGTTGAGGATCAATCTTGGACGGTATGGGAACAGCTTGACTGTTTCTCTGGTGGATACGCCGGACAAAACCAGCACGGTATCCAGACCGCTTTCGATGCCGGTTACGATGTCGGTATCCATTCGGTCACCAATCATCACCGCCTCGCTCGAGTGTACCCCGAGCATATTCAGTCCGGTGCGCATCATCAGCGGGTTGGGCTTGCCGATGTAGTAGGCTTCCTTGCCGGTGACCAGCTCGATGGGTTTGACAAAGGCGCGGCAGGCAGGCATGATTCCCTGCTCGGTCGGTCCGGTCAAATCGTAGTTGGTACCAATCAGGCGCGCGCCCTTCTGCACCAGCTGGACGGCCTTGCAGATGTTGTCGTAGTTATAGTTGGGGGATTCTCCAATTACCACATAATCGGGATTGGTGTCGTCGAGGGTGATGCCCTTTTCATACAGTGCGTTGTACAGTCCCGGCTCTCCAATCACAAAGGCGTGTGCACCGGGACTTTGGCGGGAGATAAATTCTGCTGTTGCCAGCGCGCTGGTGTAAAAGTGATGCTCGTCCACATCCAGTCCCATGCGGGCTAATTTTTCCTGTAATTCCTTCGGGGTTTTGCCGCTGTTGTTGGTCAAAAACAAAAACTGTTTGTTCTCCCGATACAACCATTCCACAAATTCCTTGACCCCGGGTAAAATCTTGTTTCCATGATAGATAACTCCATCCATATCGCAGATGAAGCCTTTTGCATTGCGAAGCTGTTCCATAAATCGCTTTTCCTTTCTTTTTCTCTTTTCTCTTTCATTTCATCCTCTTTATTGTAACATGAGCCTTTACGAAATTCAATTCCATAATTTGCGAAAAAGAAAAACCACCTACCGTAAAAAAATGTGCATCCTTTTGTGAAATCATAAAAACAAGGCAGCCAAAAGGCTGCCTTGTTTTTTATAGGTGAATCTATTTCAGGTCAGATGATTTTTGAATCAGCTGCGGCAGCTGCTGATGATAGTATTCCCAGAGGTAATTTAAATAGCGGGTCTGGGTCAGTCGGCTGTTGAGAGGTTCATTAAAATATCGTTCTGGCGGGATTTTTCCTGCCTGATATTCTTCCTGTGTCTGATAATAGCTGCGCTCCACTTCCTGTGCGATCCGTTCCGGAACGGTTCCCTCTGGATAGAGCATCGGGTACAGGTCATAGATGATAACATCCTGATTCTGAAAAATCTGATATTGCTCCCAATCGGAAACGGAAATTTCGCCGGAAGGCAGCTTGATTTTTGTTGTATTGGCTGGCACCGCCTGCAAAAAAGCAACCGGATATGCGTCAGAGCCTAAATAATCGTGCCAATACGCCCCAACCGCCGTAAAATCTCCAGAAAGCTCTGGACAATAGAAGGTCTCCTGATTTAAAAAGACCGAATCCTCCATCACCACCTGCGGAATCTGCTGCTGGTCGATGGTATAGCCCAGCTGCTCCGGGGAAGTAGGTGCGCTGACCTGATTCTGATTTGAGGTGCAGCCGCTAAAGCAAAGGAGCAAAAAGGCAACCGCGATTCCAAGCAAGTTTTTTCTCATAGGATTCCCCCCCCCTTATTTTACCAGCTGATAACGGTCGATGTCGATTTGTCTGTCGGAAACGACCATCGGATACGGAAACTCCTCCAGCAGCAGCTTGCCGTCCTGTTCAACCAGCACCATCTCATAGGTCACCGCTTCGCCCAGCACCGGCGGGTCATCCATCGACTCGGCGCGCTGTGCAGGTTTTGCTGTGACCTGATAGGTCAGGCGGTCGCCGCTGCGCTCGGTCTGCTTGAGCGATACGATTTCTGCAAAATAGGTAATTCCCATCGAATCGTGGGCGTTGCTGATATGGTAGACCTTGTCGTCCCGCTTGAAGAGGACCGGTCCTTCCTGGAAGAAAGCCTGTTCCAGCGCCTGCTTTGCCCTGTCGGTGAAAACCTGTGCTGCCACCTGCTCATAGTCCTCTACCTCATCGTAGTATCGGATGTCCGATGGGTCATCCTGATTGCTGAAGGGCAGCAGGTTTTCTACTGATGTCAGCGCCGGATGATTTGGGTGGTAAATCCCCTCCGCCTGCTCAATCAATGCACTGACCTGCGCCTGGTCGGGAGCCTGCTGTTGTGTGCAGCCGCACAGGGACAGCACCGGCAGCAAAAGGACCATGGAGCCTGCAACCAGTCGGGAAATCAAACGCTGTTTTTTCATAGGATCTTTCTTCCTTTTTCGATTGGGTTATATTGCCCATTTTGTAGGAACTCTTCTTCTCCATTATACTGTATCGGATTCTAAAAGTCAAGAGTCTCTTCGGGATTTATTCTATTTTTTTCGTCTGGTGTATATTTTGTGTGGATAAAGCTATAAAACATACTGTATCTTTTTGGGGTTGCCGATGTGGATAAACTGCTCTTCGACCTTTACCTCTGTCTCGCTGACTCCGCATTTTTGGCAGACTGCCGGATAAAGGACCAATCTGACCTGCTTCTCATCCTTATATGAATCTCCGCCGCCTTCGTGGATGCAAGCAACCTCTCCCGCATAATTCCACTTGCCATAGCGGGTTTCCTCCTGCTGCACCGCTTCTGCGCCGCAGCTTTTACATACGCTGTATTGAAGGATGGGCTTTTCCGAAGCGACAGCCGGAGAAACGCTTGTCGCGGCTGCACTCATTGACAGGACTGCGGTTAAACAAAGGGCTGCAAAAAATCTTTTTGTCATAACAATTCCTCCTTTTAAAAGATTGCTGTTTGTATTTTACTGAAAAGAATTTTGCAAAAAGGACAGCCGTAGGGCTGTCCTTTTTTATGTGGGTGAATCTTAAATAAAGGGGTTATTCTGCTTCAAATATGCGCCAACGCTCGCAGCTCTGGCAGTAACGGAACAGCTTCTCGTTGCCTTCCTCGTCGGTAACGTCGAAGTACATCCAGTCATGTTTGTGGTCTTTTTCGGTTTTCTCAACGACCTGATATTTCAGCTTTTTCGCCAGCTCGTCCACTGTGATGCCGGTGAGCTTGCAGTTAAACTGTACCAGACCGTACTTTGCGTTCTCGAAATCAATCGACAGTTTTTTCTTTTCGGCAAACTTGGAAAGGGCGTTTTCTTCCCAGACCTGTTCGATGCGGCGGTTATTTTCCGAGATTGCAGCCTCATAAATTTCCTGCGCGCCCTCTTTGGAGCTGTCCAGGATGGTGTAGGTTGTTTCACCCTTGTCGTCCACACTGACCTCATATTCCACACCGGCGAAGGTCAGCAGGTCCTCTTTTGCCGCAATCGGTGCGTCCAGCTTTTGGGCAAACGCCTGTGTGGCGCCCAATGCCATCGCAGAAAGCAGAATACAGCTAAGAAGTTTTGTTTTCATAGGAAATCCCCTTTCTATGCGCTTTTTTTATTATTTTACTCCTTTCGGAGTTCTTGTCCTTATCATACATGATTCGATTCTAAAAATCAAGAGTTTTTTGAAATAAATTTGTTTTTTGTGAAAATAGGACAGCAAATGCTGTCCTATTTTGTGTGGATGAACCTATAAAACATACCGAATTCTTTTGCGATTGCCGATGTGGATAAATTGCTCCTCAATTTTCATCTCTGTCTCGCTGACTCCGCATTTTTGGCAGACTGCCGGATAATGAACCAGTCTAACCTGTTTTTCATCCCGATACAACTCCCCGCCGCCTTCGTGGACACAGGAGACCTCCCCTGCGTAATTCCACTTGCCGTAGCGAATCTCTTCCTTCTGTACAGCTTCTGCGCCGCAGCTTTTGCATACGGTATATTGAGGAGTGGTTTTTTCCGAAGCGACAGCCGGAGAAACAGTTGTTGCGGCTGCACTTATGGACAGGACTGCGGTTAAAAAAAGGATTGCAAAAAATTTTTTTGTCATAGCAATTCCTCTTTTCTATGATTTGCTAAGTTCAGAAACTTTTGACTTAACCTAAATGCCTGTAGTCTGCTTCTGTGCTGGTTTTTGAGTCGCTATAATCACAATGTGTACACTCTAAATAAGTTGTGATTGTTCTCACATATTTTTCGTCTTTTTGACCTTCTCCACCTTCATGTATGCAATCCACCTTACCAGCATACTCCCAATCTCCTCTGAAGACCGTTGTATTAATCATTCCTTTTCCACAATTATCACATGGAGCTGCTCGATATTGAGCATCAGCCGCAAAAGCAGAAACACCCATCGTTGCCAGCATCGCAGTAACCATAGCAGAAGCAAATACTTTTTTAAAAGTTTTCATACTCTTCCTCCTTTTGGAATATAGCGGTTTGTATTCTGTTAAAGGAGCTCCTTGCCTACATCATAAACTATCAGCTTACAAAAGTCAACGTAGCATTTTACGACACATAGTTATGTGTCGTAAAACGCTACATTGACAAAAAGCTAAAAGTATGCTTTTCTTAAACTGTAGCTACGAATCAATTCAGAAAGGAAGTTTGTTATGAAAAAATTACTGATTGCCTTATTGGCTGCTTTGACCCTGCTTGCCGCTGTTCCACAGGTCAGCTTTGCTGACGATGACCTGCCCACCCCGCCGCCGGTAGAGGAGGGCGAGGAGGAAAAGGGCGACAACAACCAGACCCCACCGCCGGACGGCAATGTGAAGCCTGTTATAAAACCTGCCTGTATCAATGGTCCTATCGTAGAAGTTTAAAACAAAGATTCCTGCTCTATACCAAAAATTTCCTTGATATAGTTTTTCACATTTTGAGCCTCTTTTTCCCAACCAATCAAACAATACGCATAATAAGACGCTTTTAAATATTTCATGCTCTCTTCTTTTCTTCCCAGTTTTTCTAAAGAATAGCCGATATTCAAAAGCAGTCCTCCCAACACACGTGCCTTGTCATATTTGAGAGAGATGTCATAGCCATACTGTGCAATCTCAATGCACTCCTCGTAGCGCCGCTCTCTTCCCAATAAACGAGAAAAGTTGTAGCACAGCATGGGTGTCACTGTTAGCAACGCTTCGTTATTGAAGAGCCGATTGCGCGGGTATTTCATCAGCTGTTCATAGATACGGATGGCAAAACGTCTATCGCCGGTCTCCGAATAGGTGATGGCAATTTGATTGAGACTTTTCATGTCCTCGATACTCAGCAGACAGCGTTCGATTTTCTCCAAATCAAAATTGGGGTGTGTCATGTCGAGCGCCTGCATCAGCATCTGCCGCTGGGTCGGATAGTCATACGGGCAGCGCTTTCCATCGCACTCATAGCCTGCCAGCGCTTTGGCGCGCAGGATGAACTGCTGTGCCAGCTTGTCCTGTGGTACGACTAGGGTTTCCAGCCGGGCGATTTTTTCCAATGCTTCGGCAAATCTGCTTTGTGCGTTGAGCGAAATGATTTCCTTTTGCAGATTGGAGATTTCAAAATCCTGCGGTCCAAGCGGCAGCAGAAAGCTGCTTTCGTCCAGTCCCAGCCGTTGCAGCAGCTGGCTGGCAACAAACAGACCGGGCTGCTGTTCCCCGCTTTCGATTCGGTGAAGGGTCGAGCGGCTGCACAGTCCCTCATAAAGTACTTCCTGGCAAATTCCTCTTTCCTTTCGGATTCGTCTGATATAATAACCGATGTTGTAACCTTGCATCTGTTTTCCCTCCCCCGCTTTTTTATTCCTATTATATCACACCCGTCCGGCATCTTCTACAGCTTTCCCGCTGTTTTGCGCAATCTCTTTTACAGCCATCTGAGGACAAAAAAACCGGCTCGGAAAAAATTTCCGAGCCGGTTTTTGGCTGTTGGATTCTGTTTTATCGAACGACCAGTTCGCCGTTTTCGGCGTCGATCTGCACGCGGCAGCCTGCACCGTTCTGGTCGGCACTGCCGATTTCGCCCGCGATAATCTTTCTGCCAAGCATCGTTTCCACATGGCTTTGCAGGTAGCGTTTCAGCGGTCTTGCACCGTAGATTGGGTCATACGCCTCGTCGATGATGAGCTGTTTGGCGCGGTCGGTAAGCTCCAGCGAAATCTGTTTTGCCTCCAGCCGCTTTTGCAAATCCTTCATCAGCAGGTCGATGATGCTGCCGATGTTCTCGCGGCTCAGCGGTTTATAAAAGACGATTTCATCCAGACGGTTGAGGAACTCCGGTCGGAAGCTGGTTTTCAGCAGCGCATTGACCTCATCCTTTGCCTGCTGGCTGATTTCGCCGTCCGGCGTGATGCCCTCCAAAATATAGGAGGAACCCAGGTTGGAGGTCAGGATGATGATGGTGTTTTTAAAATCTACCGTGCGTCCCTGCGAATCGGTGATTCTGCCGTCATCCAGCACCTGAAGCAGGACGTTAAATACATCCGGGTGCGCCTTTTCCACCTCGTCGAACAGGACGACCGAATACGGTCTGCGGCGAACGGCTTCGGTCAACTGACCGCCTTCCTCATAGCCGACATAGCCCGGAGGCGCTCCAATCAGTCTGGATACCGAGTACTTCTCCATATATTCGCTCATATCAATGCGGACCATGTTGTTTTCGTCATCGAACAGAGTTTTTGCCAGGGTTTTTGCCAGCTGGGTTTTACCCACACCGGTAGGACCCAGGAAGAGGAAGGAACCGATTGGACGGTTCGGGTCGGAGATGCCTGCCCGCGAACGCAGGATTGCTTCACTGACCAGGCGCACCGCTTCGTCCTGTCCCACTACGTTCTGGTGCAGGATGTCTTCCATGTGCAGCAGCTTTTCCCGTTCGCCCTCCATGATTTTGGCAACCGGGATGCCGGTCCATTTGCCGACCACCTTGGCGATTTCCTCCTCGGTGACCTTATCCCGCAGCAGGCTGGATTGCTGGGCTTCCTCCGCCAGCTTTTCTTCTTTTTCCAGCTCCGCTTTCAACTGCGGCAGCTTGCCGTATTTCAGTTCGGCTGCCTTGTTTAAATCATACTCCCGCTCGGCGCGTTCGATTTCGCCGCCGGTCTGCTCGATTTCTTCACGGAGCTTCTGCACCTTGCTGATGGCGGTCTTTTCGTTGTCCCACTGTGCCTTCATCGAGTTGAACTGTTCCCGCAGCTGGGCAAGCTCCTTGGTGACTGCCTCCAGCCGCTCTTTGGAAAGCTTGTCCTCCTCCTTTTTCAGCGCCGCCTGTGCAATCTCCTGCTGGATGATTTTACGATTCAGCTCATCCATCTCAATCGGCATCGAGTCCATCTCGGTCCGAATCATCGCGCACGCTTCGTCCACCAGGTCGATGGCTTTGTCCGGCAGGAACCGATCGGAAATATACCGGTCGGACAGGGTGGCTGCGGCAATCAGTGCGGCATCCTGAATCTTGACGCCGTGGTAAACCTCATACCGCTCCTTCAATCCACGCAGGATGGAGATGGTATCCTCCACGCTTGGCTCGGCAACCAGCACCGGCTGGAATCTTCTTTCCAAAGCGGCATCCTTTTCGATATACTGGCGGTACTCGTTGAGGGTGGTCGCACCGATACAGTGCAGCTCGCCGCGGGCAAGCATTGGCTTGAGCAGGTTGCCCGCATCCATCGAGCCTTCGGTCTTGCCGGCGCCCACGATGGTGTGCAGCTCATCAATAAAGAGGATGATTTTGCCCTCGCTCTTTTTGATTTCGCTCAAAACCGCTTTCAGTCTCTCCTCAAACTCGCCGCGGAATTTGGCTCCTGCAATCAGCGCACCCATATCCAATGAGAAGATGGTCTTGTCCTTCAGACTGGCAGGGACATCGCCGCGCACGATTCGCAGCGCAAGTCCTTCTGCAATCGCTGTTTTGCCGACACCCGGTTCACCGATGAGCACCGGGTTGTTTTTGGTCTTACGAGACAGAATCATGATGACATTTCTGATTTCGTCATCACGACCGATGACCGGGTCGAGCTTTTTATTTCTGGCATCCTCCACCAGGTCGTGTCCATATTTTTTAAGCACATCATAGGTATCTTCCGGCGAATCGCTGGTGACACGGGTGTTGCCGCGCACCTGCTGGAGCACCTGCAAAAAGTCGTTCTTCTGGATGTCAAACAGCTTGAACAGCTCTTTGAGGTGCTGATTTGGATTTTCCATCAGCGAAATCATCAGGTGTTCGACCGAAACATATTCGTCCTTCATCGAATCCGCAATCTTTTCCGCTTTGGCAAGCACCATATCGACATCCTGTGCGATATAAATTTTTCCTGCCTCTCGTCCCGAACCGGTGACGCCGGGCATCTTGTCAATCTCCTGTTTGACCGCCTGCATAAATGCCTGCGGGTCCTTGCCCATCTTTTTAAGCAGCTGGGCAATCAGGCTTTGATCAATTTTCAGCAGCGCATACAGCAGATGCTCCTGCTCGATCTGCATATTGTTGTTTTCCAGTGCCAGATTGTTTGCAAGCTGGATGGTCTCCAGCGATTTCTGGGTGAATTTCTGTGCATTCATAGCCGTTCACTCCTTCCCTGAAAAGGCTACTTCTATTTTGTTCCTCTATTTTCTTTTTATCAGCAGATGATGGGTGTTTCTTTTAGGTATCCCAGATAGATTTCCTCGATGATGCTGTCCCATTGGCTGCTGTCTGCGCTCAGGCAGGCTTTCAGCGCACGGTCAATCATCTGGATATAACAGGCGATGGCGTTGCCGATTTCCTCATTCTTGCATTCCTTTTTTAAAAGGGAGAAGTTTCGGATGAACCTGCCCTGCCCCACCTGATACTGCGGAACGATGTCTGGAAACAGACGGCGGATATACCGCTGCTCGATCTGTGCAAAGCGGCAGAAAAAAGCATCCAGTAGCTCGATGAGCGCTCCCGACTGGGTGCGGGTCATAATCTTCAGCTGCCCCAGATGGTTGTCGCTGGAACGGGAAAGCTCCACAGTATAACGGATGGTCGGATTGTACTTGACCCGCAGCGGACTGCGGATGCACAGCATACTGTCCGAGCCGCGGTTCTGCACCTGGAACGGTTCAAAGCTGTCCAACACCGAAGCCAACGAATCAAAGATATCCTTCCTTCTTTTTTCCGGCGTAATAAATGAAACATAGTCCGCCAGCAGCTGGTTGATCAGATTGGAGCGGCTGGTGCCCAGACCATAGGCTGCCCGGTCGACCGCTGCTACCACATCATCGCTGAGTACCAGACTATACACACTCTTGCTCACATTTGTCCACCTTCCTTCCTGTTTCCTTGCCATTTATTGTACGCCACTTTATTAAAGTTGTCAAGCATATTATATAATATTATCTACAAATTTACTCTTTGTCCATAAATCTGTCATCCCGCTCTTTCTGTGGTGGTTTGCATCAAAAATCATTGTGTGCAGCTGCCCTCTTTTTTATCCCTATTATAATAGGAAGGAAGTTTTGTTTTTTGGGAAAAATCGTTCCCAAACAGAGCGTAAAAAGCAAGGCATTGCAAAGAAACTTCCCTAAGGAATCCTGCCTTGTTACCGGATTTTGCAAAACAAAATTTCTCGGTTCATTCCCCTGCCAGAAAATGGAGAATGAAAGAAAATCTTCCTTTTTCAATCATTTTATTACATTAAAGTATTAAATCCACTGATTGCTTTGACACTTCTTGCAAGAATCCATCATTTTTAATGGGAAAATCCCTTTTTCTCCTGCATTCTTTTGTTATGAGAAAGAGAATCCTTGTTATATTTTCACAAATTGTTTATTATTTTTCTATAAATCAGCAAAAAAGATATTTTGTAACAAATACAAAATATCTTTTCTTTATTTGTTCTGTTTTATAAATCGAATCCCTACTGTTTTTATTTTTTGTCCGATTTTCTTGTTTCATTTTATCCTTTTGTCATAGACTGCTTATTTTTTGTCAAACAGCCGTTTCTCCCCCTCAACGAAATCCATCAAAAGGCAACACAAACCATCAAAAATGTGTTACAATATATACAAACGGGTGGAGCAATCCTCCGAAATATTTCTTAAAAGGGAGAGTGTGTTTATGTCATCTCTTATCAGCGCTGATAATACGTGGGTATTGTGGGGTCTTCTTGTCGGCGACGCGGCACTGGCTATCTGGCTGGAGCAGAAGTACAAATGGGCATCCAAAATTACCGGATGTGTCCTGGCTCTGCTGGGTATGATGATTCTTTCCAACGTAGGAATCATCCCAACCGAATCTCCTGTCTATGACAGTGTTTGGTCTTATGTCGTTCCACTGGCAATTCCGCTTCTGCTGTTCCAGTGCAACATCAAAAAGATTGGTAAAGAAAGCGGCAAGCTGCTGATTATCTATCTGATCAGCTCGGTCGGTACCGTTCTGGGCGCTTTGGGCGGCTTCTTTGCTCTGAACAAATTCGTTCCTGACCTGAACAAGGTTGCAGCTATGTTCTCCGGCACCTATGTCGGCGGCTCTGTAAACTTTGCTGCTATGGCAGACACCTTCGGTGCATCCGGTGAGCTGAGCTCGCAGGCAGTTGTTGCAGATAACCTGCTGATGGCTCTGTACTTCTTTGTACTGATTGCAATGCCTTCCATCAACTTCTTCCGCAAACACTACAAACATCCTCTGGTCGATGAAGTAGAGGCTGGTAATGCCGGTTCCACCGAAAGCTACTGGAAAGCAAAACCAATGTCCCTGCAGAACATTGCATTCTGCTTTGCTGCTTCCACCATCATCGTTGCCATTTCCACTGCGATTGCAAACTTCTTTGCAAGCCTGTTCCCTGCAGAAGGCGCAACCTTTATCCTCAACCAGCTGCTGGGTAATAAATATCTGATCATGACCACCATCACCATGATCTGTGCAACTGCATTCCCGAAGGTATTCAACGACGCTCCCGGTGCAAACGAAATCGGTACTTTCCTTATCTACATCTTCTTTGCTGTTATCGGTGCACCTGCTTCCATCATGAGCATCATCACCCAGGCTCCTCTGCTGTTGGTATATGCCCTCATCATCGTTGCCTGCAATATGCTCATCACCCTTATCTTCGGTAAAATCTTCAAATTCAGCCTCGAAGAGATCATCCTTGCCTCCAACGCAAACATCGGCGGTCCTACCACTGCTGCTGCAATGGCAATCTCCAAAGGCTGGAACAAGCTGGTTGGCCCAGTCCTGCTGATTGGTACTCTGGGTTATGTCCTGGGTAACTACTACGGCGTTCTGGTTGGAAACCTGCTCAGATAATCTGTCAACGACCGAACAGGATGAAAGGGGTTCCCTTTCATCCTGTTGTTTCTTTCCAAAATAAAAGGAGGTTATTTTCATGCTTTTTGATGGACACGGCGACGTCTGGACCGACGTCACCTGCAAACGAGTAGACCACAACGAAACCGATATTTTCCGTAAATATCATCTGAAAAAATTCCAGGCAGGCAAGGTAACCGGCGGTATCTTTGTCATCTGGATCGACCCTCCGTACGACCAGGATCCACCGGCTCGCTCCAAACAGATCGTCGAAAGCATCAAAGCCGAGATGATTGATTCTGCTGACCTGCTCAACTTTGTCACCAAGTTTGATGACTTTGAAAAGGGCACCAAGGCAGGCAAGATCAACGTTGTCACCGGTATCGAGGGCTTGAGCCAGATCGGTGAGGACATCGACATGATCGACTACTTCTACAACGAGGTCGGCGCACGTCATGCCATGCTGACCTGGAACGAGCTGAACGCTCTGGCTACCGGCTGTCCGCAGGACCCGACCCGCGGCTTGACCGAAGCCGGCAAACGTGCCGTAAAACGGATGGAAAAGCTGGGCATGGTGCTGGACGTTTCCCACCTCAATGACAAATCCTTCTGGGATTTGATGAGCATTGCCACCACACCGGTTATCGCTTCTCACTCCAACTCCCGAACCGTTTGCCCTGCCAAACGCAACCTGACCGACGATATGCTCAAGGAGATTGCAAAGACCGGCGGTCTGGTCGGCATGAACAGCCTGCGTGAATTTGTCAGCGAAAAACGCGAAGAGCAGAATGTGCAGAAGCTGTGCGACCATCTGGACTACATCGCCAACCTCATCGGCATCGACCACATCGGTCTGGGCTATGACTTTGACGATTATCTGGGCGGCGAAGCACTCAGCTCCTTCAGCTCCAACCTGGATTCTCCAAGTGCAGACGGCGTTTCCAACGAGGCAGAGGCATACAACCTCATCCTTGAGATGAAGAAGCGCGGCTACAGCCAGGAGGACTGCGACAAGGTTGCTTACAAGAACTTCTATCGCGTCTTTAAGCAGGTTCTCAAATAAACATCCACTCTCCTCAAAATACAAAAACAGCAGAAGGGACGCCGCATATACGCGG
>OLPW01001234.1_pt1 | contig 27258 bp, 26 predicted proteins | sample 1672161 | NCBI WGS metagenome assembly OLPW01 (sample SAMEA3136654, study PRJEB25190) | human gut metagenome
AATAATAGAACTAGTAAAAGGTGATAATCATGAATAAAATAGTTGGAGTAAAATTTGAAACAGAAACACAATTAAAATACTATTATATAGGTAAAAATTTAGTAAAAAAAGATGATAAAGTAGTTGTGTCAACTGATAAAGGATTAGAATTAGGAAAAGTAGTTACAGATGTACATCCAATTGATGATAAAAAATTAAAAAAAGAACTACCATCAATTATCCGTTTATCAACAAAAAAAGATTTTATTAACTATAATGAAAATAAAAAATTAGCTGGACAAGCTTTAAAAAAATGTAAAAAAATAGTAAAAGAAATGAATTTAGAAATGGATGTAATTGAAGCTTATTTTACACTCGATAAAGATCATTTAATTTTTAATTTTTATGCTGATAATAGAGTAGACTTTAGAGAATTAGCTAAGGAATTAGCGTATATCTATAAAACTAGAATAGAGCTTCGTCAAATTGGTGTTAGGGATAAAGCCAAAAAAATAGGTGGATTAGGATGTTGTGGAAGAGAGTTATGTTGTGCAAAATTTTTAAATAAATTTGATTCAGTAACAATATCAATGGCAAAAAATCAAAATTTATCATTAAATCCAAATAAAATCAATGGGGTATGTGGAAGACTTTTATGTTGTTTAAAATATGAAGATGATGGTTATAAAGAATGTCGTAAATGTCTTCCAAAAGTAGGACAAATTATTGAAGTCGAAAATGGAAAAGGAAAAGTTACTTCAATAGATGTGTTAAATAAAAAGATAAAAATAGAATTAGAAAATGGTAATGTAATAGAGGAACAAATTAAAAATGGAAGTAATTAATGATATTTTAGCTTATGAAAAATTGAAAATTTATCAAAATCCTAGCATGTTTCAATTTTCACTTGATTCTGTATTACTCCCTAATTTTGTAACTTTAAATAAAAATATAAAGAGAATATTAGATATTGGTACTGGTAATGCAATTATTCCAATTATATTGTCAACTAAAACGCCTGCTAAAATAACAGCAGTAGAATTACAAAAAGAAGTATATTTATTAGCAAAAAAATCAATTAAATTAAATAAATTAGAAAATCAAATCGAATTAATTAATGATGATATAAAAAATTATTATTTAAATCAAGAAACAGAAACATTTGATGTTATTACATGTAATCCACCATATTTTAAAGTAAATAAGGATTCACATTTTAATAAAAGTGATTACAAAACAATAGCAAGACATGAGGTAGCACTAAATTTAGATGATATAATGAAAATAGCAGTTAAATTGTTAAAAAATAAAGGAATCATTGCAATAGTGCATAGACCAGAGAGAATGATTGATATTATTAAAAGTATGAAAAAATATAATATAGAACCAAAAAAAATAAGGTTTGTTCATCCTAATAAGAATAAAGAAGCCAATATTATTTTAATTGAAGGTAGAAAAAATGGACAACCTGGTATAAAAGTTTTGAATCCAATATATTCACATGAAAAAAATGGCAAATATACAAATGAAATACAAAAATATTTTAAATAAGAGGTGATATAATGTCTCAAAAAAGTTATGATAATACACCAACATTATACTTAATTCCAACACCAATAGGTAATATGGATGATATAACTCTAAGAGCAATAAATACTTTAAAAAAAGTTGAAGTTATTTTTTGTGAGGATACACGTGTAACTGGATTACTTTTGAAACATTTAGATATAAAGAAAAAATTAATTTCAAGTCATTTATATAATGAAGAAAAAAATTATAATAAACTTTTATCTTATTTAGAAAAAGGATATGATGTTGGTTTAGTTAGTGATAGAGGTACACCAATTATAAGTGATCCTGGTTATTTTTTGGCCAAGTATGCTAGTGATAAAGGTTATAATGTTGTTGGATTACCTGGACCAACAGCTTTAATTTCCGCATTAATAATGTCAGGAATTCAACCAATGCCCTTTCTATTTTATGGTTTTTTAAATAGCAAAGAAGGAAAAAGACAAAAAGAATTAGAAAATCTAAAAAATATTAATGCTACTTTAATTTTTTATGAATCACCTCATCGTATTGAAAAGACTTTAAATGATATGAAAAACATTTTGGGAAATAGGCAAATATCAATTTCCCGGGAAATAAGTAAAAAATATGAAGAGGTATATCGTGGAACAATTGAAGAAATTCAAAAACAATTACTTGACATAAAAGGAGAATTTGTTATAGTAGTAAGTCCTGGAAAACAAGATGAAAACTATGACAATTTGACAATTATTGAACATATTAATCTTTTTATTGAAATGGGAAATACTCCTAATGAAGCAATAAAGAAAGTAGCAAAACTTCGTCATCTAAATAAAAATGAAGTATATAAAAAATATCATAGAGGTGATTAAATGAAATTGATAGTTGGTTTAGGAAATCCTGGACGCGAATATGATAAAACGAGACATAATGTTGGTTTTATGGTTGTTGATACGATCGTTTCAAATTTAGGATTAAGTTTTAATAAAGAAAAATTTGATGGAATGTTGGCAGAAGTCGTGATTAATAAAGAAAAAATAATGTTTTTAAAACCCCAAAGATATATTAATTTATCTGGAGAAGTAATAAAAAAATATGTTGATTTTTATAAAATAAATATTGATGATATATTAATTATTAGTGATGATTTAGATCTTGAAGTAGGAAAAATGAAACTTCGTAAACAAGGTGGTAGTGGAGGACATAATGGTCTAAAAAATATTGAGTTAAATTTAAAAACTAAAAATTATAAACGATTAAAAATTGGTATATCAAATAATAAAATGATTGATACAAAGGATTATGTATTGAGTAAATTTTCTAAAACTGATCAAGAAAAAATAAATCAAATTATAGACAAAACACCAAGTATAATTAATGATTATTTGAGTATGACATTTGATAATTTGATGAATAAATATAATTAATGATACAAAAAAAGTATCATTTTTGTCGTGTGAAAGGAGATAAAATATGTCATTTATAAATAAATTATTTGAATTAGATAACAGTGAAATTATTTATGGATTAACAGATGAATTAAAATGTATTTATATTAGTCAAAGATATAAAAAATTAGATAAATCAATACTTATTGTATTAAATACATTATATGAAGCTAATAAATTATATCAATCTTTAAGTAATTATATAGATGATGTTTATTTATTTCCAATGGACGATTTTTTAACAAGTGAAGCTTTAGCAATGAGTCCAGAATTGAAAACGACTCGTTTAGAAACATTAGAAAATATAATTAAAAATAAAAAAAATATTGTTATAACTAACTTGATGGGATATTTAAGATATTTACCTCCTAAAGAAAGTTATAAACAAAGTTTTATTACTTGTAAGACAAATGATGAAATAGATGTTCAAAAGTTAATCAAAAAGTTAGATATGAACGGATATATACGCCAATCTATTGTTACTAAAACAGGAGAAATGGCAATAAGGGGTTTTGTTATAGATATTTTTCCAATTAATGAAAAAAATCCAATAAGGATTGAACTATTTGGAGACGAAATAGATTCAATACGTATTTTTGATGTTGATACACAACGTACTATAAAAGAAATAGATAGTATAATAATAGCTCCAAATTCTGAATTTATTATAAATCAATCTGTTGAATATAGTGAAAGAAAACAAAAAAATTTAATTAATTATATAAAACCAGTTAATATTGGAAAATATTTAGATGATAGTGAAACCATTTTTATAAACTATTCAAATATAAAAGTCGGTTATGAACAACTTCAAAATCAAATCTTTGATTATAATACTACAGAAGAAAAAACAAATACTGAGAAGTATATGCATAATTTAGATGATATAAAGAATGATACAATAATTTATTTAGAAAGTTTTGATAATAAAATAGATAATGTAAAAAATACAAAAATATATAAAACACATGATATTTTACCTTTTTCAAAGGAAAAAAAAGAAATAAATATGCGTTTGAATAGATATATTAGTAATAAAAATATTGTTATCATTTGTCTTGAAAATGAAAAAAGAATAAATAATATTATTGATTATCTAGAAAACAACAATATTGTAATAACAAATGAAAATGAAATCTTTGAAAATAAAATAAATGTAATAAAAAAAGTAATGACTAAAGGTTTTGAATTTAATAATTATATTATTATAACGGAGAATGAACTATTTAATAAAAAAGAATTAAATATTAAATATAAAAGTAATTTTAAATATGGAACAAAAATTAAAAATATAAACAATTTAAATATTAATGATTATGTAGTTCATGTGGCACACGGTATAGGTAGATATACAGGACTAAAGACTTTAACTAAAAATGGTTTAAAAAAAGATTATTTAACAATCGAATATAAAGGTGGAGATAAATTATATATTCCAGTGGAAAAGATTGAATTGATAAGCAAATTTTCCTCTAATGAAGGAGTAGTACCTAAAATTAATAAATTGGGAAGTACTGAATGGCAAAAAACAAAATTAAAAATACAAAAAAAGTTAGAAAATATTGCTGGTCAATTATTAGAACTTTACGCTAAAAGAGAATCAAGTATTGGTTTTGCTTTTGATAAGGATGATGAAAATCAAATAGCTTTTGAAAAAGAATTTAAATTTACAGAAACAATAGATCAATTAAAGGTAATTGAAGAAATAAAAAAAGATATGGAAAAACCAAAACCTATGGATAGATTATTATGCGGTGATGTAGGTTATGGAAAAACAGAAGTTGCATTTAGAGCAATGTTTAAAGCTGTACTTTCATCTAAACAAGTAGCTTATTTATGTCCAACTACTATTCTATCAAATCAACACTATGAAAATGCATTATTAAGATTTCAAAATTTTCCAGTCCGTATTGAACTATTAAATCGTTTTGTAACACCAGCTCGTGTTAAAAAAATAAAACAAGATCTTATTGATGGTAAAATAGATATTGTGATAGGTACACATAGGCTTTTAAGTGAAGATATTGTCTTTAAAGATTTAGGATTATTAGTAATAGATGAAGAACAACGTTTTGGTGTAAAACATAAAGAAAAAATAAAGAAATTAAAAAGTAATGTTGATATTCTTACTTTATCTGCAACCCCAATTCCAAGAACTCTTCAAATGTCATTGACAGGAATTAGAAATCTCTCTCTTATAGAAACACCACCAGTTGACAGATATCCAATTCAAACCTATGTTTTAGAGGAAAATAAAGGTATCATAAAGGATGCTATTTATAAGGAATTATCACGTGGCGGACAAATATTTATTTTATTTAATAATATAGAAGAAATGGATTTAAAAATGTTAGAAATTAACAAATTAATTCCTGATGCTAAAATTGTATGTGCTCATGGTAGAATGAATAAATCCGAAATAGAAGAGGTAATGTTAAAGTTTATCAATAAGGAATATGATATTTTATTATGTACAACAATTATAGAAACAGGAATAGATATTCCTAATGTAAATACTTTAATTATAATTGATGCTGATCATTTTGGTTTATCACAATTATATCAAATTAGAGGACGTGTCGGTAGAAGTAATAAAATTGCCTATTGTTACTTGATGTATAATAAAGGAAAAATATTAAGTGAAATAGCTACTAAGCGTTTAAATGTTATAAAAGAATTTACGGAGTTGGGGAGTGGATTTAAGATAGCAATGCGTGATCTATCTATAAGAGGCGCTGGTGATATACTTGGAAGTGAACAAGCAGGATTTATTGATAGTATAGGTATTGATTTATATTTAAGAATGCTTGATGAAGAAATAAATAAAATAAAAGGTATTAAACCAAAAGAAGATGTAACTACTGATAAACCATTATTAGAAGTAGAAACTTCAATTGATGACAAATATGTTAATGAAGTTGATTTAAAAATTGAAATTCATGAAAAAATAAATAGTATCGATTCTTATGACAAATTAATAAAAGTTAAGGAAGAATTAGAAGATCGTTTTGGTAAAATAACAGAAAGTATTTTAATTTATATGTATGAAGAATGGTTTGAAAAAGAAGCTAATAAATTAAATATTATAAAAGTTCGACAAACTAGTAATTTTGTTGAAATAACTTTACCTAAAGAAATAACTAATATTTTAAGAGGAGATTTGTTATTTACAGAAGTTAGTGCTATTAGTCGTATGTTTAGATTTAGTATGAAACATGAATGTTTAATAATAACATTAGATATTGTTAAATTAGATCGTCATTTTATTTATTATTTAATAGAATTATTAGAAGTTATTAAAAAGGCTATTTCTAGTTAAAGTTTTATTGACACAAAAAAAAAGCTTATGATTTTACATAAGCTTTTTTATTTATTTTCTATAGCGTCCATTATATTAGGAATCATTTGTTTTTTACGTGATACAATACCGTCTAAATAACATCCTTGTTTAAATTCATCTACATCAAAGCAATTATCTAATACTTCTTTTGCATTATCATTATAATAAATATATGAACCATTTTTAATAATGTCTGTAGCAAATAGTGCAACTATATGATAATCATTATTTTCGGCAACATTATTGATTAATTTTATATATTCATCTTTTTCTTTTTCAATTTCATCGATATTTAGAGTTACAACTTGTCCAACTCCAACTTTTTTACCGTCAATTGTAAAGTTTTTAAAGTCTGAATATAAAATTTCTTCTTTTGTTTTACCTTTTAAAGATGCACCTGCTTTTAACATATCCATTCCAAACTTTTCGTAATCAACGTTTGCGATTTTAGCTAAATCTTTAACTATTTCTTTATCTATTTCAGTTGTTGTAGGAGATTTAAATAATAATGTGTCTGAAATAATTCCAGATAACATAAGTCCTGCAATATGTGAAGGAATTTCTATGTTATTTTCTTTAAATAGCATATATATAATTGTATTTGTACTACCAACAGGCATATTTCTAAAGTTTATTGGAAGTGTAGTTCCAATTGTTCCAATTTTATGGTGATCAACAATACCAACAATGTCTGCTTCTTCTAGACCGTCAACACTTTGACTAGCTTCATTATGATCTACAAGAATAACTTTTTTTCTTTTTTTATCATTTATGTCAGAAAATCTTAACATACCAAGGCATATATTTTTATCATTTATAATTGGGTAATTACTAAATTTTCTTTTATTTGCAATATCGACAAAATCATTAACATATCCATTTTCATTAAATGTTACAACATCATCTGTTAAGGTTAATTCCTTTAAGTAATTAGCAAGTTCTATTTTTCTTGAAGTCTTTAAAGTATTATTTTGTGTTCTAACTACATTAATTTTATTTTTCTTAGCCATTTCAAGATGTTCTTCTTTTATTTGAGCATTACCAGTTAAAATAATCATTTTAACGTTGCTCTTAATAGCGTATTCAATAATACTATGTCTATCACCAACCATAAGAATTGTATTTTCATTTATATTAATGTTTTCAATAAATGTTGTACTACGATATGAAGCAATTAATAATTCCCCTTTGATTTCATCATCAAATTTTAATATTTCTTCAGCATTTATTGTATCTATTATATTTTTATATGATGTATTTAAAATAGTATTTTCATTTTCAAATTGAGCTTTAGAAATATCTTTTAATGAAACAATACCAACAAGTTTATTTTCATCATTTACAATAGGTAATGTTCCAATCTCATTTTCATTCATATATTTAAGACCTTCATAAATTGAATTAGTTTCGTCCATATAGTAATTTTTTAAATAATTAATATCTCTTATTTGTAATTTGACATCGTTTAAATATTTTGGTTGTTTTACTTTGAAATAATCTAATACATACTTTGTTTCATTATTAGGATTACCAAGAATCGTAGGAATTGTTTGATCTCCAAGGGTATTTTTTAAATATGATAAAGCTATAGAAGCTGTAACACTATCTGTATCAGGTTTTTTATGTCCAAAGATTAAAGTTTTTTCCATAATATTTTTCCTCCTTGCATATGACATTATACCACAAAAACCAATTTTTAAAGTATAAAAAAGGTAATTTTAACCAAAATATCTATAGAGAGTGAGGTAAAGTATGAAGGCAACAGGAATTGTGAGAAGAATAGATGAATTAGGACGCGTTGTGATTCCAAAAGAAATTCGTAAAACACTTCGTATTCATGAAGGAGAAAATGTAGAAATTTTTGTTGATACTAGTGAAAATATAATTTTAAAAAAATTTTCTGTTATGAAAAAATTAGAAGATTTTGCTCAAAATTTAACTGATGTCGTGAATTCTTATATAAAATATAATATTATTATAACCGATACAGATTCTATTATAGCTGCATCGGGAGAATATAAAAAAAAGTATTTAAAGCAACCAATAAGTAATAATTTGTTAACTTCAATTCAAAGAAGAGAAAATATAGTTGAAAATCACTTTAAAAATATAGAAATTATAAACGATGAAAGTATTGAGGGAAGTTATATAATAAATTCTATTAGTGCTCATGGAGATGTGGTTGGGCTAGTAATTATTTTGTCAACAGAAAATCAAGTAGGTCAATTAGAAGAAAAAATAGCTAATATAACTTCTAGTTTTTTATCTAAATATCTTGAAGAATAAAAATCTTTATGTTATAATTAAGCATATTTAAAAATTATGAAAGAGAGAAGAATAATATTGTTTTTACAGAGAGTTTATGTTTGGTGAAAGTAAATAAAACAAATTATTTGAAATGGCTCTGGAATTGTTTAAGTGAATTAATTTAGCTTAAACCGTATATATGCGTTAGATATTTGAGAGTATAGATTTTATCTATAAAATAAGGTGGTACCGCGATTTATTCGTCCTTAATATAAGGACGTTTTTTTATTAGGAGGATGGTTTTATGCGTTGTTTTGAAAAAATTAGTTATGATCAATTTAGAAAGGATATTTGTGATAATAAAAAATTATATGATGAATATACTTTACCAACACGTAGTACAAAAAACAGTGCCGGTTATGATTTTGTAGCAATAAATGATTTTCAAATAAAACCTGGTGAAATAAAAAAAATACCTCTGGGTATAAAAGTTCAAATGAATGAAGATGAAGTTTTATTTCTAATTGTTAGAAGTAGTATGGGTTTTAAATACAATGTTAGAATGACCAATCAAACTGGTGTTATAGATAGTGATTACTATAATAATGAGACAAATGAAGGTCACATGTGGATTAGTTTACAAAATGAAGGTAAAGAAGATTTTATTGTTAAAAAAGGTGATCATATTGTTCAAGGTATATTTATGAAATATTTAACCGTAGATGATGAAGAAGAAATAAATAATGTTAGAATTTCAGGATTTGGAAGTACTAATTAAGGAGGAATATTATGAAAAAAAATTTTTATATTACAACAGCAATAGCTTATGCATCGGGTAAACCACATATTGGTAATTCTTATGATATTGTTTTAGCTGATGCGTATGCAAGATATAAAAGATTACTAGGTTATGATGTATATTTTCAAACAGGTACAGATGAACATGGAGAAAAAATTGAAAAAAAGGCTATAGAGGCTGGGATTACACCACAAGAATATGTTGATAATATAGCAGGTGAAGTAAAGCAAGTATGGGATAGTTTGAATACTAGTTATACTAAATTTGTTAGAACTTCAAATCCTGAACATCGTAAAAAAGTAACTAAAATCTTTAAAAAATTGTATGAGCAAGGAGATTTGTATAAAGGAAAGTATGATGGTCTTTATTGTACACCATGTGAGTCCTTCTTTACAGAATCACAGTTAGTTGATGGAAAATGTCCAGATTGTGGTCGTGAAGTAACTAAGGCTAGTGAAGAGGCATATTTCTTTAATTTAGGAAAATATGCTAAAAGATTAGAAGAATATCTTGATACTCATCCTGATTTCATTCAACCAGAGAGTAGAAAAAATGAAATAGTTAATAATTTCTTAAAACCAGGTCTTCAAGACTTATGTGTAACTCGTACATCATTTGATTGGGGAGTACCAGTTGATTTTGATGATAAACATATAATATATGTTTGGATAGATGCACTTAGTAACTATATTACTTTCTTAGGATATGATCCAGATGGTAACCATAGTGAAGAATTTAAAAAATATTGGCCAGCTAATATTCAATTTATAGGAAAAGATATCATCCGCTTTCATTCAATTTATTGGCCTATTATGTTAATGGCTTTAGATTTACCTTTACCAGAAAAAATATTTGCTCATCCATGGGTTTTATTTGGTAATGATAAGATGAGTAAATCAAAAGGAAATATTGTTTATGCTGATGCTTTAGCGCAACATTTTGGAACTGATACTGTAAGATATTATTTGTTACATGAAATTCCTTTTAATAGTGATGGAACTTTCACTTATGATTTATTTATTGATCGTATTAATTCAGATCTTGCTAATATTTTAGGAAATTTAGTAAATAGAACAATATCAATGGCTCATAAATACTTTGATGGAGAAGTATTTAAACCAAGTGAATTTGAAGAAATTGATAATGAATTAAAAGATATTGTAATAAATACACCATCTAAAGTTGAAGAAAAAATGAATAGTTTTAAAACAATGGAGGCTTTAGATGAAATTTTTGAAATATTTAGAAGAAGTAATAAATATATAGATGAAACTACACCTTGGATTCTCGCAAAAGATGAAAATAAACAAGAACGTTTAAAGACAGTTTTATATAATTTACTTGAAAGTATAAGATCTGGAGCAGTTTTATTACAACCATTTTTACCTGAAACAGCTGAAAAGATTTTTGAACAATTAAATACTAATAATAAATCAATTGAAAGCATTAATTTTGATGGTTTAGAAGATCATACAAAGCTAAATCAACCAGAACCTTTATTTGTTAGAATCAATAAAGAGGAAAAAATGCAAGAAATAAATAAGGATAATGAATAACATTATCTTTTTTAGTGTAAAATGTTGTAAATTGTCGTAAAAATAAAGGAAAAAGTCATTGCTGATATAATATTAATGTGCTATATTGTTATTGTTGCTTAATAAGAATAGAAAGGGAAAAATATGACTACTAGTAAATATGCGGATATGAAGTATGTTGTATTGATAGGAGTAGGTATTTTCATAACGCTACTATGTAGTGCTATAATTGATACAAGTTTTATAGATGTACTGTATTTAGTATTAATATTTATATGTGCAATAAGATACATTATTGTGTGTTTAAAAGGTTAGATTAAAGTTTCTTATTGAAACTTTTTTTGTTATACTAAAAAAGAGGTGATTTTATGTATATAGATACACACTGTCATTTGGATAGTAAAGATTATGACAATGTAGAAGACGTCATAAAGAGAGTTGAAAATAATATACTTATAGTAAGTGGTGTAGATGATCGAACCAATAAGGAAGTAGTTGCACTATGTAATAAATATAAAAATATATATGGTACAATCGGTCTACATCCAAGTGAAATACATGATAATTATGAAGAAACTTTAAAGTTTGTAGAAAATAATATGTCTAATCCTAAAATAGTTGGAATAGGAGAAATAGGACTTGATTATCACTATGACAATGTAGATAAAAATTTACAGAGAAAAGTTTTTCAAAAACAAATAGAATTAGCAAAAAAATACAATAAAACAATCGTTATACATAGTCGTGATGCAGCACAGGATACTTTAGATATATTAAAAAAATCTTCTATAACTAATAATAAAGTAGTAATGCATTGTTATAGTTATAGTAAAGAAATGGCTTATGAATTTATAAAAATGAATATTAAATTAGGTATAGGAGGTGTTTTAACTTTTAAAAATGCACATAAATTAAAAGATATTGTAGAAGAACTATCATTAAATAATTTTTTATTAGAAACTGATAGTCCATATTTAACTCCAGAACCACATCGAGGAGAAAAAAATGAACCTTGCAATGTTATTTATGTAGCTAAGAAAATAGCGGAGTTGAAGAATTTACCCATTGATGAAGTATTAGAAGTAACAACTAGTAATGCTATTTGTCAATTTGACTTAAAGCTTGATTTATGATAAAATTTAGTTGTCATTATGAGGTGAATAAAAAATGAATATATATTTACTAGAACACTTTCTAAGGTGGGTAGGAATGTTATTTGTGTCATTTATTTCTATCTTTAATGTTGGAACATATGATGAATATGTTTTAAATGTAGATAATAAAAATATGGATTTTGGAACGACTGTTGTTAATAGTCAACCAATTGTTTTACAAACGCAAAAAGAAGAGGCAAACCCCGTTGAAGTACAAACTCCTGTAGTTAATACGGTAGAGCAAGAAGTAGTTCAGCAACAACCAACTGTTGAAGAACAACCAAAAGAAGAGGTAGTGCCTGCATCTACTACTTTAGAGGTAATGACTGGTAAGTTAACTGGTTATGGTCCAGATTGTGCTGGATGTTCAGGACGAGGTAATTTAGCTTGCAAAACTGCAAAAGGAACGAAACATAATTTATATAATGATGGAATCTATTATAATGATTCTACATTCGGTCAAGTTCGTATAGTAGCTGCAGCTATTCAAAAATTTCCTTGTGGAACTATAATTGAAATAGTTAAAGCAGGACAACAACCTATTACAGCTGTTGTGTTAGACCGTGGTGGTTCAATGAATAGTGCTTTTTCAAAAGGAACTATTTGGATAGATTTAGCCTATGGTTCAACTGCAGATGCAAAAGTAGGTGGTGTATCTGGTCTAAATTATCAAATTAATGTTAAAAGATGGGGATGGTAATCCTCATTTTTGTTTGCATATATATTAATATTTTAGTATAATTTTTGGTATGGATGTGATTATATGGAATATTCATTAAAAACATTAAAAGATGAAATGAAGACTAATAATTTTAATTTTAAAAAAATGTTTGGACAAAATTTTATTATTGATGAAAATATAACTAATCGAATTGTTGAACTAGCTGATATTGATAAAAATACATTAGCTATTGAAATAGGACCTGGTGCAGGAGCTTTAACTACTAAATTATGTCAAAAGGCTGGTAATGTTTTATGTTATGAAATAGATACATCATTAAAACCGATTTTGGACAAAATGTTAGAAAATTATGACAATGTTAATGTTTTGTTTAAAGATTTTTTAAAAAGTGATGTTCAAAGTGATATAGAAAGTTATAATTATGATAAATTGTATGTGGTTGCAAATTTACCTTACTACATAACAACTCCAATTATAATTAAATTAATAGAAGACAATATTATGCCAGATAAAATAGTTGTTATGGTTCAAAAAGAGGTTGGTAATCGTTTTAAGGCACCTGTTGGAACAAAGGATTATAATTCATTATCTATTTTTTTAAATTATTATTTTAACGTTAAAAAAATTATCGACATAAGTAGAAATGTTTTTATTCCTAAACCAAATGTAGATAGTATAGTAGTAGAATTTAGTAAAAAAGAAAAAAAATTAGATTTAAAGAATAAAGAATTATTTTTTAAATTAATAAGAGATAGTTTTAAACAAAAAAGAAAAACTCTAAAAAATAATTTAAAAGAATATGATTTAGAAAAAGTAAATGAAGTTTTGAGTAAATATAATTTAGATACAAGTATTAGGGCTGAACAGGTATCAATAGATATTTTTGTAGATATAGCAAATAACTTAGATGATTAATATCATCTTTTTTTGACAAAAAAATTATTTCTTTTTGAATATTATAGTATTGGTGATAATATGTTGAGCTTTATAAATAAAATTGTTTGGTTAATTGCAACGATATCAATAGTTATTTCTAGTCTTTATTTTTCAATGAAACTTAAGTTTTTACAGTTAAAAATTAAAACTATTTTTTCATGTTTAGTTTCAAAAACAAAAACAGATGAAATAAAACCTTTCAATGTTTTAATGATAACACTTGCAGGTCGTATTGGAGTTGGAAGTATAGCCGGTATTGCTTTATGTATTTACATAGGTGGAATAGGTAGTATTTTTTGGTTATGGATAATGACTTTTTTTTCAGCAATCCTAGCTTATGTTGAAACAGTTTTAGGAGGAGTTTATAAAGAAAAAGATGGCAAATTTTATAAAGGGGGACCTAGTTATTATTTAAAAAATGGTTTAGGAAAGAAAAAATTAGGAGGAATTTATGCTATTTTAATTATAATAAGTTATATAGGTGGTTTTTTAAGTATACAAACAAATACAATAACTAAATCATTAAATCAAATAATTAATATAAATCCATATTTTATAGGAATAATCATAGTTATAATAACTTCTTTTATTATATTTGGAGGCCTTACAAAAATTAGTGATGCTACAAGTAAGATAGTTCCTGTTATGGGAGTATTTTATTTACTTATAACAATATATATAATTATTAATAATATAAGTTCTATCCCCAATATATTTTTATCTATTGTATCTGAGGCTTTTAATTTTAAATCTTTTTACTCAGGATTTTTAACTTCTTTTGTCGTAGGAATTCAAAGAGGAATTTTTTCGAATGAAGCGGGATTAGGAACAGGGAGTATAGCTTCTTCGATTAGTGATATAAATCCTGTTAAACAAGGATATATTCAAATTTTAGGTGTATATATAACTAGTTTAATAATTTGTACTTCTACGGCTTTCATTATTTTGACATCAAATTATTTACAACCTGTATTTAATGATTTAAATGGAATAGAAATAACAGGTTATGCTTTTTCTTATCATTTAGGCAAACTTGGGGACATTTTTATTTTTATTTCCATTCTATTATTTTCTTTTTCCACAATTCTAACAGGTTATTATTATGGTGAATCATCATTAAAATACTTTTTTTCCACCATAAAAAGCAAATATTTATATAGTTTAAAAGTATTTACACTAATAATTTTATTTTTAGGATGTATACTTTCTTCAAATTTGTTGTGGAAAATTGTTGATATCTTAGTTGCATTACTTGCCATAATTAATATTTATGCTATGTTTAATTTAAGAAATACTGTTTTTAATGAAACAAATTATTCCAAATATGATAAAATGTAAATGGTGATTTGTTGTGGTTAATAAAAAATGGGATATTATGTTAGAACAAGAATTTAAAAAGGATTATTTTATAAAATTAGGTGTCTTTGTTAAAAATGAGTATAAACATAAAATAATTTATCCACAGTATAAAGATATATTTAATGCATTTAGATATACTGATTATGATGAAGTTAAAGTAGTCATATTGGGACAAGATCCTTATCATGGTGATAAAGAGGCACATGGTCTTTCTTTTTCTGTTCAAGAAGGTGTTGCAATGCCTCCATCATTGCGAAATATTTTTAAGGAATTATATGATGATGTTGGTGTTAGAAGGACAACTACGGATCTTAGTGATTGGGCAAAACAAGGGGTATTACTTTTAAATTCAATTATGACAGTTGTAAAAGATCAACCATTATCCCATAAAAATCATGGATGGGAAATTTTTACAGATAATGTCATTAGAATGTTAGGAAAAAGAAAAGAAAAAATGGTATTTATTTTATGGGGAAGTTATGCTAGAAGTAAAAAAGAATTAATTGAAAATAAAGAACATATGATTATAGAAAGTGTTCATCCTTCTCCTTTATCAGCAAATCGAGGTTTTTTTGGAAGTCGTCCCTTTTCTAGGGCGAATGCTTTTTTAGAAAAAAATGATATTAAAAAGATAAATTGGTAATTTAATTTCTTGATATAAAATTAAATTTGATATACAATGAAGTATGAGGTGTAAAAATGGATAAAGCGTATGATTTTTTGATGAATGAAGTAGGTATTAAATATGGAGACTCAATTGTCGTAGGTGTTAGTGGAGGACCAGATTCAATGGCACTTCTTCATTTAATGTCAAGTATAAAAAAAGTGATTGATATTGAAGTGGTATGTGCACATGTCAATCATAATGTTAGAAAAGAAAGTTCAAGTGAGAAAGTTTTCGTTGAAAAATTTTGCTTAAATCACGGAATTGTTTTTGAAAGTATGAAAATTGAAGATTACGGAGATGATAATTTTCATAATGAAGCAAGAAGTAAAAGATATAATTATTTTGGAAATATTGTAAAAAAATACGGGGCAAAATACTTATTAACGGCTCATCATGGTGATGATTTGATAGAAACAATTTTAATGCGTATTGTAAGAGGTTCAACCTTAAGAGGATATAGTGGATTTTCAAAAATCGTAAAATTTGAAGATTATACTATTTTAAGACCACTAATAAATGTTACTAAGGATGAAATTTTTGAATACAATAAAAATAATAATATAGCATTTGTACAAGATGCTTCAAATCAAAAAGATGTATATACAAGAAATCGTTTCAGAAAGTATATTGTTCCTGAATTTAAAAAAGAAGATCCAAATGTTCATAATAAATTTTATAAATTTAGTACAACATTGCTTGAGTACAATGATTATATTGATAAACAAGTCGAAAAGAAAATAGCGAATATTTATGTTCAAAACACTTTAAAAATAGATGAGTTTTTAAAGGAAGAAAAAGTTATTCAAATGAAAATTATTTATTATATTTTAGAACATATATATCAAGATGATTTAATGTTGATAACTGATAATCATGCAGAACTATTACATCAACTCATTACATCAAAAAGGGCTAATGCATATATATATTTGCCAAATAATTTGAAGGCTATAAAATCCTATGGAACATTAACTTTTGTTAATGAAGAAATGACAAAAGATGAGTATGAAATAGAAATTATAAATTATTTAAATTTACCAAACGGTAAAAACATAGAAGTAGTTTCTTCATCAAGTGATACTAGTAATAATACTTGTCGTTTAAGTAGTAAAGATGTAAAAATGCCACTTCGTGTAAGAACACGTGTTGATGGTGATAAAATAAGTGTTAAAGGAATGATTGGAAGTAAGAAGGTAAGTGATATTTTTATTGATTGTAAAATTCCAATGCATGATAGAAATATATGGCCAGTCGTTGTAGATTCTAATAATACAGTTGTATGGCTTCCTGGATTAAAGAAATCAAAATTTGACAAATCAAAAGAAGAAAAGTATGATATAATACTTAAGTACTATTAAGAGAGGAGAAATCTGATGAATAAAAAAACAGTAAAAAAAGGTTTATTACCTTATTTATTTATAGGAATATTTATGTTAGGAGTATTATTTTTTCTTAACATTGCAAATCAAAAAGTTAATGTTTTAACTTTTGATAGTTTTATGAAACAAGTAAAAGAAAAAAATGTTGAAGAAATTGTTATTACTCCAAGAAGTAATGCTAGTGTTTATGAAATTAGCGGTAAAATGAAAGATTATGACGAAGATGAAACTTTCTTTTTAAAGGCTCCACTAGCAGAAAGTGTAATGAATAAAATAATAGCATCAGAAGAAAAATATGGATTTAAAATTGAAACAGTGTCCGATCCAGCTTCTAGTACTATATTATTATTCATAATCAATGTTCTTCCAATGGTTGTCTTAGTTGGAGTTGCCTTCTTCTTTATTTCAAGACAAATGGGAAGTGCAAATAAATCTATGGATTTTGGAAGAAGTAGAGCAAGATTAAACGAAGATAGTAAAAAATTAACTTTTGATAATGTTGCAGGATTAGATGAAGAAAAAGAAGAAGTAAGTGAACTAATCGATTTTCTTAAAAATCCTAAAAAATTCCAAAAACTTGGAGCTCGTATACCAAAAGGAGTACTATTAGTTGGTCCTCCAGGTACAGGAAAAACTTTACTAGCACGTGCTGTAGCAGGTGAAGCAAATGTTCCATTCTATTATATAAGTGGTTCGGAATTTGTTGAACTATTTGTCGGTGTTGGAGCAAGTCGTGTTAGAGATATGTTTAAACAAGCAAAACATAATGCACCTTGTTTAATCTTTATTGATGAAATTGATGCCGTAGGTCGTCAAAGAGGAGCAGGTTTAGGTGGAGGACACGATGAACGTGAACAAACACTTAATCAATTATTAACAGAGATGGATGGTTTTGGAGCAAATGAAGGAATCATTATTATAGCTGCAACAAATAGACCAGATGTACTAGATCCAGCTTTACTTAGACCAGGACGTTTTGATAGACAAGTAACTGTTAATTTACCAGATATAAAAGGTCGTGAAGAAATATTACAAGTTCATGCCAGAAATAAAACATTTGCTAAAAATGTTAAACTTTCAAATATTGCTAGAAGAACTGTTGGTTTTTCAGGAGCAGATTTAGAAAACTTATTAAATGAAGCAGCACTACTTGCTGTTCGTCGTGATAAAAAAGCTATAACAATGGAAGAAATAGATGAAGCTCATGATAGAGTATTAATGGGACCTGCAAAAAAAAGTCATAAGTATACAGAACATGAGAAAAAAGTTGTTGCATACCATGAAGCAGGGCATGCTGTAATGGGAATTAAACTTGATGGTGCAAATGAAGTTCAAAAAATTACAATTGTTCCAAGAGGAGCAGCTGGTGGATATAACTTAATGTTACCAAAAGAAGAAACTTATTTATCTACGAAAAAAGAATTGTTAGAAACAATTAGTGGATTACTTGGTGGACGTGTAGCAGAAGAATTCATTTTTAATGAAATAACAACAGGAGCACATAATGATTTTGAAAAAGCAACTAAAATAGCTCGTGCCATGGTAACTGAATACGGTATGAGTGATTTAGGACCAGTTCAATTTGAACATCAAGATTCAAGTGTTTTCTTAGGAAGAGATTATAATAAAAGTCGTAATTTTTCTAGTCAAGTTGCTTATGAAATAGATGAGGAACAACGTAAAATAATTGGTGAATGTTATGAACTTACTAAAAAGGTTATTTCTCAAAATAAAGAATTATTGGATTTAATAGCAAATAGTTTACTAGAAAAAGAAACTTTAACTAGAGAAGAAATAGAATATCTAGTTGAACATAAATGTCTACCAGATGAAGATGATGAGATAGATATGAGTGATTTTAAAGAAGTAAGTTATCATGATATGAATTTAAATGAATTAAGAGAACTTGCTAAGGAAAAAGGAATAAAAGGATATTCTAAAATGACAAAAGAAGAACTAATTGACCAACTGGAAGATTAAGTTCTTTTTTTTAAATTTTAAATATGATATACTATCGTTAGGTGGAGAAAATGATTGATGAATTAGTACAAAGAAATTTACCAAATATAATAGAAAAATTCCATATAAAAGATGAAGCAAATTGGAATATAGCAAGAAATAAAATTAAAAATATAATACAACAAGAAGAATACGGTTCTATTTTTGAAACAAATTATTCTTTTAGGGTTGAAACAATTTTAGAAGAACAAGATTATAATGGTAATAAAAATATTTATAAAGAATTGAAATTAATTTTATCTCTGAAAAAATTTGATTTTGAATTTCCAATAAAAGTTGTAATTCCAAAAAACAAAGAAAACATACCAGCGTTTCTTTATTTAAGTTTTTATAAAGAAATACCTAATAAACATATTCCTGTAGAAGAAATATGTGATAATAATTTTGCAGTAATCTCTTTTTGTTATGAAGATGTTACAAGTGATGATGATAATTTTAATGATGGTTTAGCTAGGTACTTTTGTGCTGAAGATAACAATGATAAAGTAGGAAAAATAGCTATTTGGGCTTTCGCTGCATCTGTTGTTATGGATTATATTCAAACGGTTGACGAAATAGATAAACAAAATGTAGCAATTGTTGGTTTATCAAGATTAGGAAAAACGGCATTATTAGCCGGTGCTTTAGATGATAGATTTTCTTATGTTATTTCAAATGAATCTGGTCAAAGTGGTGCTGCTTTGAGTAGGGGAAAATCAGGTGAAAAAATTAAAGATATTTACAACGAGTTTCCATATTGGTTTTCTAAATCATATAAAAAATATATTGATAATGAAGATTTACAAGAATTTGATCAACATTTTCTTTTAGCTTTGATAGCACCTAGAAAATTATATGTAGCAAGTGCTGAAGATGATCTTTGGGCTGATCCAAAATCAGAGTTTTTAAGTTGTGTTGCAGTTAATCCTATATATAAATTGTATAATAAAGAGGGGATAGTATATGATGATTATCCACAAGTTAATCAAAAATTACATAAAGGTAATATTGGATATCATATGAGAAGTGGTAGTCATTCACTAATTAGATATGATTGGAATAGTTTTATTGAATATATAAACAAAAAAATAGAACAGGAGGATATAAAATGAAAAAAGAAAATATAGAAAACAAAGAAAATGATGAATTGAGAAAATCTAAAACATATAGATTTTATATGTCTGGAGATTTAAGTGGTCTAAAAGCAAGTATACATTATGTAGAAAACCATATGGATTTATCAAAAGAAGAAACAAAAAATGAATTAAATTTATTAAAACTAGTTTTATCTGATAAAATAAAGCTAATTGAAAAATATGGTAATAATAAACAAGAACTACATAAAAATAGTAGTATAAATGATATTATAGAATATACAAAACAATTTAATATGAAAGAACAAGAAGACGAAGAATTAAGACTTACTGAACAATATCGTTGTTATAATGAAAAATATAGTGATGAACAATTAACTTCTTTAATAAAAACACATATGGAAGTAGATAAAAATTCATTTGCACCTTTAACTGGAATAAGAAAAAAAGAGGAAAATTTGAAATTAAGAATTATGAAATTAGCTTTAAGTGATAAAGAGAAAGAAAAAATAGGAAAAACAAAATAAAATAATAATTAATCAATAAGGCTATTGAAAAATAACCTTTTTTTATTATCTAATAGTAATATATATTAAAATTTTATTAATTAATAGATTTTGTATTTAATTTATGATAAAATGTAATGTAGTAGATTGTGTAGAAATTTGGTGATTGTAATGGGTAAAATTATTGCTTTAGTAAATCAAAAAGGAGGAGTTGGAAAAACAACCTCAAGTATAAATTTAGCGGCATCACTAGGAGTTTATAAAAAAAAGACACTTTTGGTAGATTTAGATCCGCAAGGAAATTCAACAACAGGGGTAGGAATAAGTAAAACAGATTATGAAAAAAGTGTTTATGAACTACTAAAAGATGATGCAGAGTTAGAAGAAGTAATAATAAAAACAAAATTTAATAATTTATATGTCATTCCAGCTACAATAAACTTAGCTGGTTTAGACTTTGAACTAATGGAAAAAAGTAAATTGGATCCAACCTTTGTAAGAGGAAATCAATTGAAAAAACATTTAACAAAAGCAAAAGAAGTTTTTGACTATATTATCATTGATTGTCCACCCTCACTTGGTATATTGACAACAAATGCATTAACAGCAGCTGATTCTGTAATAATTCCAGTTCAATGTGAATTCTTTGCACTAGAAGGAATAATGCAGTTATTAAATACAATAATGTTAGCACAAAAAAACTTGAATCCAAATTTAAATATAGAAGGTGTTTTATTAACAATGCTTGATAGTAGAACAAACTTAGGATTAGAAGTAGTAGAAGACATTAAAAGTTATTTCAAAGAAAGAGTATATGATACAATAATTCCGCGTTTAGTAAGATTATCAGAGGCTCCAAGTCATGGAAAACCAATAGTTGCTTATGATCCACAAAGTAGAGGAACAGAGGCATATTTAAACTTAGCTAAGGAAGTGATTGAACGAAATGGAAAATAAAAAAAGAGCTTTAGGTAGAGGTTTAGAACAATTATTTAACAATGAAAATTTAGATGTAGCTAAATTAGAACAAACAATTTATGAAACAGCTACAAATGAAGAAATAATAGATATAGAATTATCCGAATTACGTCCAAACCCATATCAACCAAGAAAAGTTTTTGATGATGAAGCCTTAAAAGAATTATCAGCTTCAATAAAAGAACATGGTGTTTTTCAACCAATCATAATTAAAAAAAGCATTAAAGGATATGAAATAATAGCAGGTGAAAGACGTGTTAGAGCTTCAAAACTTGCTGGACTTGATAAAATACCAGCCATAATTAGAGATTTTACAGATGAGCAAATGATGGAAATAGCATTGCTTGAAAATCTTCAAAGAGAAAACTTAACAGCAATTGAAGAAGCATATGCATATAAAGCAATGATCGAAAAACTTTCATTAACACAAGATGAACTTTCAAAAAAAGTAGGTAAAAGTAGAAGTCATCTTACAAATATCTTAGGACTACTTCGTTTACCAAAGGAAGTACAACAAATGATAGCTGAATCTAAACTTTCTATGGGACACGCAAGAGCATTAAGTAAATTAGAAGATGAAGAAAAAATCAAAGAATTAGCAAATAAAATAGTAAATGAAAAAATATCGGTTCGAAATGCCGAAGAATTAACAAATCAAGAAACACATACGCATGAAATTAAAAAAACACCGCGTGAAAAGAGCAATAATGAATATAAGTATGTTGAGGATTTACTTCGTGAAAAATTAGATGCAAAAGTTAAAATAAAAGATAAAAAAATAGTAATTAACTTTACAAGTACAGCTGATTTAAATAGAATTTTAGAAATAATTGACATAAAAGAATAGGTGATAAAATGTTAGAAAAGATATTAGTTAAAGAGGTTATAGGTCCTATTGTTGTAATCATTTCATGCCTTTTAATCTATCATTTGGTAAAAAAAATAATCAGTAAAATGATGAAAGTAAAACTTTCTAGAATTGATCAAAGACGCCAAAAGACTATAAATGTTTTAATTCTAAATATAATAAAATACTTTTTAATAGTAGTAGCAATTATAATAATACTATCAATGCTTGGTGTAAATATGAATGCTGTAGTTGCATCTTTAGGAGTTGTTGGAGTGGTTGTCGGTTTAGCCTTCCAAGACATTTTAAAAGATTTTTTGTCAGGAATATCAATTATAGTAGAAGATCAATATAAGATAGGTGATACTGTAACTATAAATGATTTTAAAGGTGAAGTTTTAGCAATTGGATTTAGAACGACTAGATTAAAAGCATATACAGGTGAAGTAATGATTATTTCAAATAGAAATATTCAAAAAGTAATTAACCATAGTTTCAAAAGTTCAAAAGCAATTGTTGATGTTATGGTTTCATATGAAGAAGATTTATTAAAAGTAGAAAAAGTACTTTCAGAAGTATGTGATAAATTATCAAATGAAATAAAGGAATTAAAAAGTAAAATAGAAATTTTAGGAATTGATGAATTAGGTGATTCTGGAATAACTTATCGAATTGTTGTTGATACCAAACCAATGAAACATTTGGAAATCAAAAGATTACTTCTACGTGAAATAAAAATGACATTTGATAAAAACAAAATAGATATTCCATATAATCAATTGGTGATTCATAATGCATGATTATAAATTAGGTAGTGTTGTTATTATGAAAAAACAGCACCCATGTGGAACAAATCTTTGGGAGATAATTCGAGTAGGAGCAGATATTAAAATAAAATGTTTAAATTGTGGAAGAACAATAATGCTACCAAGAGTTGAATTTAATAAAAAATTAAAAAAGGTAGAAAATTATTAGGAGGTATTATGGGAAAATTAAAAAAGAAAACAAAAAAATTGTATGGCCCAGTACTTGTTATGTTGTTTTTAACCCTTCTTATTTGTGTTGCTAGTTTTGTTTTATCACTATTAGGAGTAGAAGGATATAAAACATCAATTAACAATGGAGTTTTAGAATCAAGCCTTATTACAGTAAATAACATATTTAGTTTTAAAGGATTAAAATATGTAGTAGGTCATGTAGTAAGCAATTTTCAAAAATTCGAACCATTAGTTTTATTAATCATTTCTCTTATAGGAATGAGTATATGTGAAAAAAGTGGCTTTTTTAAGGCTTTATTCTCACCATTAAAGAAAGTTAAAATAGGTATAATAATATATTTCACATTATTTTTAGGAATTGTTTTTGGAGTAATAGGAGATTATAACTTTATTTTCTTGTTACCATTATCAGGGATAGTTTATAAATATATAGGCAAAAATTCAGTATTTGGAATTTTAGTTATGTTTTTAGGAATAACTTTAGGTCATGGAGCAGGATTAATTTTTAATTATAATGATTATTTGATGGGAAATCTAAGTCAAATGGCTGCAAATTTAGATGTTGATAAAACATATGAATTTAATTTATTATCAAATATATATATTATGGTAGTTTCTACTTTTATAATAACTTTTATTGGAACATTAATAATTGAAAGATTTTTGATGTATAAATTTACAATTAAAGAAAAAATAGAAGATCAAGAAGATGAAGAACTAATTATATCAAAAAAAGCAAAAAGATGGGCATTAATTGTTGGATTAATATTTTGCCTTTTAACAATATATACTTTATTACCTATAAAATTACCAGGTGCAGGGATCTTGCTTGCAAATGATTCAACACGCTATATGGAAAAACTATTTGGAACATCTGCACCATTCAAACAAGGAATTGTAGTATTTATAACATTATTATTTGTTTTATGTGGATGGGTATATGGAAAAATGTCAAAAAACATAAAAGATGGTCATGAATTTAGTGTTGGATTATCTAAAAACTTTGAATATTTAGGTTATATGTTTGTATTAATGTTCTTTTACTGTCAAATGATATCTATTTTGGAATGGACTAATATTGGAGAGATAATATGTGCAAACTTGGTTGATTGGATAGGAAGTCTTAAATTTTCAGGAATTCCATTAATTATTACTTTCTTTGTTATTGTAATAATTGTTAGCTTATTAATGCCAAATACATTAGAAAAATGGGAATTTATGTCACCAACAATAATACCACTTTTCATGAGATCAAATATTACACCAGGATTTACGCAATTTATCTTTAAAGTGGCTGATGGAATAGGTAAATCAATTACTCCTATGTTCGCATATTTTATTGTTATGTTAGCCTTTTTAGAAAAATATAATAATGATAAAAAAGTTCAAATAAGTATTTTTGGAACAATTAAACAAATTCTTCCAACTGTATTATTGATGACAGGATTGTGGATTTTAATAATAGTGCTTTGGTATATAATTGGAATACCAATAGGTGTTGGAGTTATTTCAACTTTGTAAAGAAATCGCTAAGATTTCTTTCTTTTTTTATCTTTTTGTGTTATAATACGAAAAATTTGAATTAAAAATTTAAATAAATAATTGAGGTGATAAACGTATGTTGAGTTTGAGTAAAAAGCAAGCACAAAAAATATATTGGGCATTAATTACAGACGAAGAGATACCAATAGAAATAGAACAATATAGGGATATTTTAAAATACATTTGTGCTGATGTTCAGTATACGCCAAATCTTATAGAAGTAATATTTTCACTTGGCATGTCAACAAAAAATGAGGAAGTTATTAAAGCTTATCTTAAAAAAAATTCTGATTCATTTTTATTCCAACAAAAAAAAACATATGATTATTTTGAAAATTTATATAATTCTAGATTAAAAAATATTGATTTTAATTGTGATTCTATAAAAAAATTGATATCAACAGTTAAAAAATTAGATATATACCATAATAATTCGATACTGTTAGTACCAGATTTGCTTATGGGCTTATCAACTGATTTTTCTAAAAAAGAACAAAATATGATTTGGACAAAACATACTTTTGGTGATGGTGCTGTTCAGTCTGCGATAGGTTTTATATATGATGGTTTGATTCATGATAATTATAATTATCATGATATTTTAGAAATCCAAAAAGTAAATCCATTATTAGGAGAACAATTTATATCCATGTACAAACAATGTATGGATATAAAACAAATTTATAGTAAGTTCATTCCACTTTATGGACTAACAATAGCAGACCCGTTATCAATAGTATCGGTATTTATTATACGTTGTATGAATATGATGCTGTTGAGTCAAGATAATGAAATAAAAAATGATATAATTTATGCTCTAGAACAAGTTAACCAATATTATATCAAACATGGAGATTTATCATTAGCATTGAATGAAGTAATGACTTTTAGTAATTTAGAAGGAGCTCAAAGAGTAAAAGATAGTATTGAATTTGCAAAAAATATGAATAATGATAAAACACTAATTAAAAATAAACTTATTAATGGTTAAAATATATGAATTGTGTAGAAAAACAATAATATGCTTGTAATTAGAAATCGTTAAGATTTCTTTTTCTTTAAAAATAAATTAAAAAGTGTTATAATGATACTAATTGAAAGGAGAATGAAGATTGAGTTTAACAGCAGGAATTGTAGGATTACCAAATGTCGGAAAATCGACTTTGTTTAATGCTATAACAAAACAAAAAATATTAGCAGCTAATTATCCTTTTGCAACTATAGATCCAAATGTTGGAGTGGTAGTAGTTCCAGATGAACGCCTAGATTTTTTAAACGACTTATATAAACCAAAAAGTTTAGTACCTACAACAATTGAATATACTGATATAGCAGGACTTGTAAAAGGAGCATCAGTAGGAGAAGGACTAGGAAATAAATTTTTATCTCATATCAGAGAAGTAGATGCTATTATCGAGGTAGTTAGATGTTTTGATAATGGTGATATAATTCATGTTGAAGGAAAAGTTGATCCTATTAGAGATATTGAAATTATAAACTTAGAATTAATGTTAGCAGATTTAGAAGTAATAAATAACCGTATTGGAAAAATTGGTAAAAAAGCAAGCATGTCTAAAGATAAAGAAGTAATAAGAGAAGTTAATGTTCTAAATAAATTAAAGGAAAGCTTGGAAAAAAATATTTCTGTAAGACAATTAGAATTTAATGATGATGAACTAAAACTTGTAAAAAGTTTTAACTTATTAACTATAAAACCTATTATTTATATGACAAACGTAAGTGAAGAAGATTTGATTAGCGATGATAATGAATATGTAAAAATGGTAAGGGAATATGCTGCAAAAGAAAAATCAGAAGTTGTAGTCGTAAGTGCAAAAATAGAATCGGAATTAGTAGATTTAACTGATGAAGAAAGAACAGAATTTTTAAATGACTTAGGAATAAAAGAAAATGGTTTAGATAAATTAATTAAAGCTACTTATAAATTATTAGGCCTAGAAACCTATTTTACAGCAGGAACTGACGAAGTAAGAGCTTGGACTTTCAAAAAAGGAATGAAAGCACCAGCTTGTGCGGGAATAATTCATACTGATTTTGAAAAAGGATTTATTAGAGCAGAAGTTATGAGTTATGAAGATTTAAAAGAATATAAATCAGAATTAAAAGTAAAAGAAGCTGGTAAAATGCGTCTAGAAGGTAAAGAATATGAAATGCAAGATGGAGACATTTGTTATTTCAGATTTAATGTATAAAAAATAGAAATTAAATTAATATATTAT
>OLPW01001240.1_pt1 | contig 27141 bp, 20 predicted proteins | sample 1672161 | NCBI WGS metagenome assembly OLPW01 (sample SAMEA3136654, study PRJEB25190) | human gut metagenome
TGATCTCTCGGACTTCTTTAGTCTTTCTAATTTCTCTGATTGTTCGAGCTTTTCTCGTATCTCTAACCCTTCTGATACTTCCAACTTTTCTGAGGCCGTCAGCTCTTCTGGCACCTTCAGCTCTTCTGGCGTTATCGGCCTTTCTCGTGCCACCGATTTTTCTGGTACCGTCGGTTTTTCTGACATCTCATAAGGCAAAACAGATGCATCAAACCACGTTTCTTCAAAACGATCCTGGGGTCCTTCATTAAGGCGAGCCATAGGTTCTTCCCTGCGCACCGACAACTCCCCCTTCAGTTCTCCTTTTTTACTGGCTATCTCGTTTAAAACAATATCTGTTTGCAGAAACTTTATTTGCTCATCTTTTATCTGCTTGATTTTGTCCTGATAGGAACGCATGCGATCTCGATAGGAGTGCGTGCAATCATATTCATTTTGATCTACGAAAAATTCCCCGTACCTGTTTGGCGCAAAAGATGCTGATTGTCTTTTACCGCATGGATACTCCGGCTTACCATGCTGGTGTTTTTGAAGATAACATTCCTGGGGACGATCTTGTTGCAAGTTGTACTTTTCCGATTGCTCTTCTTTATACTGCTCAAGCGCCTTTGCGGTTACATGATACTTTTTATAAAACCTTGCACGCTCTTCTTCGGTCAAACAAAACTTCAAAACAAGCTGAATTAAGGCATAGTCTTCAGTCTTAAGAAGCTCAACAAGTAGCGCTTCAACAAATTCTAGTTCCGAAAAATATACGCTCAATTCAATCAGCTTTCCCATATGAGCCCAAAGAAGCGAAAACCTCTCCTCGGCAGATAGCTCGAAAGCGACAAATCCCCTATTCCGAAAACCAGCATGAGGATAATACAGAGCAAATGCTTGTTTGTTGAGCGTAGCGAATTCCTTTATAAACGAGGCAAGTACCGCTTGGGATCCTTTTCCCAGAATTAAAGCAAGTAGCAAAACTGAATCTTCCAGGGAGCGAATTTCCATGTGCTGGAGATATACGAAAAATCGCTTATGTCCTTCTTTTTTATCGCAGAGCACCGCAGGACGAACCCACCCTAACAAAGACGAAGTTTCATTAGGAAAAACATGGGCCATTTCCCGAGAATTCAAAAGCAGATCTTGAGCAGTAATAAAACTGAATGTGAGCTTCACACTTTTTTGATCTATCTCGTGATTCGCTTCATGATCCTTCTTTCGATCCGCCTTATGATTCTTCTCGTGATCCCCTTTATGACTCGCCTCGAGCCTAGCATTGCTCGCTGCAACATGGTCGAATCCCGTATCGCTTGTTTCAGTTTCTCCTACTCTGTTGCTATCTTGCCCGAGCTTTGATTTAGAAGCACATTTGTTACAGTTTTTCCTCTCTTTGCTGCCTTCCTTCTTACTTTGCGGCTCGAGATCATATTTATTATCCTCAGCTCCGAAAAGCCCATATGTCTTCAACTGGCTAAAACTCTCATCACCACAAGACACGGCACGCGAACTCAAATGAGAAACCTTATATGTTTCTGTGTTTTGAGAAAGAAATTGAGGAAGAAACAATGAGCAATGTCTTGTAGTGATGATTACCTCGCAGCCTAATGCCTTTAAACTCGCAATCAGCTGCACGAAATTGCGGAAGTGATTAAAAGATAAATTCGGAACATTATCAAAGACAAGTAATTCGCATGCTGGGCCTTCTTTTAAAACTGAAGAAAAAGCGTCCGTAACAGAAGAAGAATCAAGATCGCGAAGGAAACGAAGATCATCGGCTCTTACCCAAAGGGTGCTCTGATCGGTAAAAACAATTTTCGCATACTGAAGAGCTAGAACTGTTTTTCCAAACAAAGAAGGACCACAGATAACACGCACCGCATCGCGCATGGCCATAAGCTTTAAAAGAAGACGCTTCCGCTCAAGTAAGTCTTTCTGCGAACAAGCAGAAACCAAAGAACCTACCTGGGGATTACGGGTAATATACGTATTCATTTTTTATCCTTCCCGCAAAAGCAGCAAAGACAAACGGGAGATTCTGAGAGCGAATCTAATATTATCGTTAAATAAATGCTGACCTGGAATTACTCGAGAGATTTGTCATGAACAACCATTTTTTCGTAATAAATAACATCTAGCGACAAGCAAGAGGAATTCTCTTGGGAGAGATTATTAAGACTCTCGGTTTAAGACTCTTGGCTCTACTAACGTACGAAAAGATACAAAACTTGTTTTTATTGCTCTTATATGTTGTTCTTTTTTATCACCTTTTTGTTTCTTAGCATCCTTTCATAAACCTATTTTTTGATACTGCATTACTGAAAAGTTAAGAAGGAATAACACACCTTTCGCAAATTATTGCGAGAACATCCCGAGAAAACAAAATCCCTTCTGGTCTACACAGCTTCTTTGAGCAAGATTCGTGTAAGATAACCATGTAAATTTTGTTAGACACCGATCAGGCTTGATTGCATAGACTCATCTTGTTAATTGCAGTCATTAAAAAATCAGTCTATCGAGTTAATCATGTACGACCGCAATTGAAGGAGCTTCACTTGACTACTTCAGCTACCAGCGCCAGTTCAAACAAGGCAACTGAAACCGTTTTGGTTTTGGATTTTGGCGCTCAGTACGGGCAACTTATTGCCCGCCGTGTTCGTGACCTTAAGGTGTATTCAGAAATTGTTCCCTGCGATACTCCTGCTGATGAAATTGCAGCGAAAAAGCCTGCTGCTTTGATTTTAAGCGGCGGTCCAGCCAGTGTTTATGCTGAAGATGCTCCATCCGTTGATCCAGCTGTTTTTGAGCTCGGAATTCCCGTACTAGGCTTCTGTTATGGACAGCAGATTATGGCAACCACCCTCGGCGGCACTGTTGCGCATACTGAAAAAGGCGAATATGGCCCTGCTCCATTAACTCGCTGTGACGGGGTAAATGGCAAAGCAGTCTCGAAGTTGTTTGGCGATACCGCAGCAGAACAAACAGTATGGATGAGCCATCGCGATGCGGTAAGCGAAGTGCCTGAGGGCTTTGTAATAACTTCCACTACTGATGTTTGCCCTGTTGCTTCCATGGAATGCGCTGAACGCAAACTCTATGCCACTCAATTCCACCCCGAAGTAAAGCATTCCGAATATGGCAATCAGATGCTTTCTAACTTTCTATTCAACATTTGCGGTTTGCAGCCTAGCTGGACCATGGATTCCATTATTGAAGACTCCATCGCAGCTATTCGCGAACAAGTGGGCGACAACCGTGTAATTCTTGGCCTTTCTGGAGGCGTTGATTCTTCAGTTGTTGCAGCCCTGTGTTCCAAGGCCATTGGTAAGCAGTTGGTGTGCGTCTTCGTAAACCATGGTCTGCTTCGCAAGAATGAACCTGAGGAAGTTGAAGAGGTATTCACCAATCAGTTCGATGTGGACTTTATTCACGTTCACGCTGAAGAGCGCTACACGAAGTTGTTGGACGGCGTTACCGATCCAGAGCAAAAGCGCAAGATTATTGGCACCCAATTCTGGGAAGAATTCTTCAGCGTTGCACAGGACTTAGATGGCGTGAAGTTCTTGGCTCAAGGCACCATTTATCCTGACATTATTGAAAGTGGCGCGCGTAAAACCGGCGGCAAAGCTTCCACTATCAAGAGCCATCACAATCTGATCCCCTTCCCGGAAGGCGTTCATTTTGATTTGATTGAGCCATTGGATCACTTCTTCAAGGACGAGGTTCGCGCATTAGGTACCGCCCTTGGCTTGCCTGATCATATCGTTCATCGTCAGCCCTTCCCTGGCCCTGGCTTAGCGATTCGTATTATTGGTGCAGTTTCGCCCGAGAAGTTAGAAATTCTAAAGAATGCTGATGCCATTGTTCGCGAGGAGCTGGATGCGTATAACCAGCGCCTCTATGAAGAAACGGGCGAACGCAATTCCGAGCATTCCTGCTGGCAATATTTTGCGGTACTGCCCGATATTAAGAGCGTTGGTGTTATGGGTGATGAACGGACCTACCAGCGTCCCATTATTTTGCGCGCCGTGGAGTCAAGCGACGCTATGACCGCTGACTGGGCAAAGCTTCCCTACGATGTGCTTGCTAAAATTTCAAGCCGCATTGTGGCTGAAGTGCCAGGCGCCAATCGCGTGTGCTACGACATCACAAGCAAGCCGCCAGCAACCATTGAGTGGGAATAAGCCCAGGTCAGAATGGGAAAATCACTTGCAACGATTCCCTACGGCGCACAGCGTATCACAGCGTTGCAGGGCGTTGCAAGCCACCGAAAACAAAGCAGAATAACAAGCCATTAAACGCCTCGGAATCCAAGCGATTTCGGGGCGTTTTCATACCCTCTCACCTGCGTTTTTGATTCGGAATTATTCCAAAAAGGTGACACGCTCTGAACGATTCTTCGGGATTTGCCCGAACCTGCAACCAGATGCACCAACCTGCAAATGCGCCAAGCCACCCGACACGACTCCAATTAGGAGAAAACGCGAAAAACGGGTTGATTCGAATCAAAACCGAATCACGACCTTTATCAGGACCCTTTTTTCACAAAATCCCTGGTCAGAATAGTGGAATGACAAATTGCAATTTATGGTGTTACCGACCTTGATTTTTGGGTTTCCAAGCATGAAAAACGGCCCTGAGGCCGTTTATTTTGATTCGCAATTATTCCCGAAGTGGCTTGGATTTCAGCGCAGCGAGAGCTTCCACTCGGACAGCTCTTCAGAGCCGATCTCGCCTGCCTTTTCCGAATCAATCATACGTTTCCAGGCTTTGAGTGCTTGAACGAGCTTCTGAGACTCTCCTGTCCTCTCATTTACCCTTAAGACTATATTCCCGTCAATCTCATCAGGAACGAGCCCGAAATCCTCCTCAAGCCTGAACAGAAGCTCGAGAGCCTGCCTACTCGACTCCAGGGGCACTTCGCGGAGGGATTCTGCGGAGATGTCCAAGGCAGACGCTATCGAGGCGACCTGCTCGGCTCCCGGCACCCTGTTGCAGAGCTCGTAGTTCCTTATGGCGGAGTCGGTCAGACCGCAGGCCTCAGCCAGCTGGGCCTGCGTCATCCCCCTGGCCTTCCGGTATTTCCTTATGAGCTCCCCGGTCTTCATACGGATCTCCTGTCCTGTTTCAGATGGTCTCGTATAACACAGCATAGACAATATAGCACGATATCGAACGGTGTGGATTGACCGTTCGTTTCCGAACTATTAATATAGACCTCAAATACCGTTCGGTTTTGAACTGTTAGGAGACAGTATGGATAGGCAGGAGATGCGCCTGCTAGGCGCTTCCGAGGTATCGATGAGGCTCGGGGTGTGCAGGAGTAAGGCGTACAAGATCATCAAGGAGCTCAATCGGGAGATGGAGCAGCGAGGCTGCAAGACCATATCGGGAAAGGTCAGCAGCCGAATCGTCGAGGAGAAGTACTTCGGGACCACGGGCGGAAGGAGAGACGATGACCGTTAAACAGTCGAAGAACGGGACTTGGTTCACTCAATTCAGATGCAAGGACAAGTTCGGCAACGAGGTCCATAAGTGCAAGAGGGGCTTTCCCACCCCGGAAGAGGCCCAAGCGTGGGAGGACGACTTCATCGCCTCGGCCGGGTGCACCATGGCCATGACGTTCGGCGAGTTCTTCGAGGTCTATGCGGCAGATGTGAGACCCAGGGTGAGAGAGCACACCTGGCGTCAGAAGGAGTACACGATCAAGAAGAGGGTTCTGCCTTACTTCGAGAAGAAGAGGATGGCGGAGATCTCGAGTCTCGATATCGTCCGCTGGCAAAACGAGCTCATGAGGCCAGACGCCAACGGCGGCAGAGGCTACAAACCTACTTACCTGCGCACCGTCAACAACCAGCTCACCGCGATCCTCAACCACGCCGCGCGCTTCTACGGGCTCAGCCCGAATCCCGCCGTGCGCACCATGAAGATGGGATCCAGAAACACCAAGGAGATGAGCTTCTGGACGAAGGAGGAGTACCTCAAGTTCGCCGACGTGATGATGGAGAACCCGAGGCTCTTCGTGGCGTTCGAGGTCCTCTACTGGACGGGGATCCGAGAGGGAGAGCTTCTGGCCCTCACGCCCAGTTCCTTCGACTGGGAGAGAAACACCATGAGAATCGACAAGTCCTACCAGCGGCTGGGCGGGCGTGACGTCATAACCGACCCCAAGACGCCCAAATCCATCCGCACCGTGAAGCTCCCGGGCTTCCTAGCCGATGAACTGAAAGACTACCTCTCCAAGCACAAGGAGATCAAGCTGGGAGACCGGATGTTCCCCTTGTCGAAAAGCCAGCTAACTCGCGCCATACAGAAAGGAAGCATGAAGGCAGGCGTGAAGCGCATCCGCATCCATGACCTGAGGCACAGCCACGTGAGCCTGCTCATCGACATGGGGTTTACTGCGCTTGCAATAGCCGACCGAATGGGGCACGAGTCGTCCGACATAACTTTCCGATATGCCCATCTGTTCCCCAGCGTTCAAGAAAAGATGGCAGATGGACTCGACAACGAGAGGAGTGATAACTGATGCCCTGCCCCAACTACCGACGCAAGCGTACGATATCGAAGGCTTTCCGTGTGAGCCCTGAGGAAAACGAAAGAATCGAGCTGCTATCGAAAGTAGCGGGGGTCACACAGCAGGAATACATAATGACCAAACTTGAGGACAAAGAGTTCACAATCGTTCCAGACATCCGCACCTACAAGATGCTACGTGACGAGATGCGAGCGGTACATCAGGAGCTCTGCCGTATACGAGAAGGGTCAGACATCGATGAGAGGCTCGAGTCGAAGATAGAGCTCCTCGCCGACCTATTCGCCGGCCTGAAGGACATCAAAGCGAAAAGCCCACTGAGCCAGGCAGATGACTTTATATCTGGCATGGAACGAAGATAGCCTTGAAGAAAGTGTCTAAATCGCTATTGGCCCACTCTATCGCACGAAATGCAGATTAAATGCCTGTACGCTGACATGCATTACACGCTCATCATCTTGATTTTGAATCTCACAGAACCATTGCGATTTTTTCTTGCGCGAGACATCTACAGCCACATCTTTCAATGTTTTGTCGATTTCATCGAGAACATGAGCGAAATTCGTAACTTCCTTATTAAAGGCAACTACTGAAACCTTCGTATCACGCCAGGTAGTATATGAAAAGAGCTGAGATAAAGCCTCGAGGAAAAGTTTCCTGCCATGCCATATTTTACATTCGGCAATATAGGCAGCGTGTTCCTTGAAAGGGATATAGATGTCGGTTTTTCCTTTGTTGCGAAAAGTCTCGCCAGTAGCATTTTCATAATGAGTGTTGAGAACTGAAAGAATATGGTCTCTCAGTTGCTCTTCACCAAAAGCGGCGTAAGAACGAGGTGCTTGTTCCATGTACGAACAACAGCCATCAATGATATCCACAATGTGCAGATAGTCATCATCCTTTATGCTATAAGAAGGCGGCTCGTCCTTCTGGCTAGGTTGCGGCACGCTGTAAGATAGTTTCTTTTTCGGCAAAACTATCGGCTTCGCTACTCGGACATCTTCAGCCCTGCTGAGAGGAAGATCGAGACCTTTGCGAATATCGGCAAGTTTATCCAATTGCCTCACTCGCTTATCTACAGCATCGTCCGCAACACCTCTCAGGCTCCCGTTGAACCTCTTCGCATCTTCGTTCACCCGATTTACTTCATGAACAAACTCACTGATTCTGCGCTCAAAATATGCGCTGATTTTTTCTGAGGAGGCCTCTCTTTGAGACCATTCATTGGCAAGAACAATATATCCAACGCCATCGCCCTTAGGACTATTAAGCCTATCAATCTCAAAAGAATCAAGAGTATGAGAAGTAGGGGTCAACTCGAACAACCCCTCATCTCCCGTGAAAGGGATTGTGCAAGTCACCCTGATTCCGGGAACTTCGATATATTCCTGCCCGAAAGGATTCATTTGAGGCCATGCATTATATTGTTGAATTTTCTCTTCAGCGATATCGAGTTCTTTTGCTTCTGGATGCAGCGTTAGCAGATCGATTCGATATTTTGCCACGAAGTAGTCAACCCACGCCTCTTTGTCAGTACCATCCATCTGCTGTGCAGATAGAGCAGCTATATCATCACGCATTCCTCTTCCACGCGCTGCAAAGACATCGGCGGTAAGACTCCCGTTAAAACAATACATGGCATGCTTCACCTCTTGAGTGTTTGAATCTCTCTTCACCGTGATAGTTACAGCCGCATTGCCCCTCTGGTAGAAATCAAGACACGTATCTCTAGATACTACTTTTTGATATTAGTTGCTCTCTACCGTCAATTCAGAAATAACTATCATTTAGATTTGCATTCAAAGATAAATCGCCTTTATGCTGTTTCTTAACAAACAGCATTTGTCGAAGATTACATTCATCTTAAATTACACAAATTGTGAATTATATGACCTTACTCTTCACCCCGCAGAGTCTTATATACATCATGTACGTATAGTCCGAGGAACTTCCGCATCAGCTCGTCGTCCTTCAGCACCTCTCCGAAGAACCGATTGTTCTGGTTGAGCCCCTCATAGAGCACGTCCTCGCCCTTGTCGAAGTAGGCTATGGCGAAGTCTTCCTCGCTGTTTGCCAAGGCACTCGCGCGAAGCTCATCAGTCCTGAGAAGCAGCTCCTTAACCTGCAGGCCGTTGAGCACGACGACGTCGGAATCGAGGTCACCGCCCACGCGCGCATTCACCGTTGCGATGATCTCGGAGAGTCTGTCCTGCTCGTCATTGGTGAGCCGCGTGCTCACGCCCGCGAGCGAGACCATGGGGTCGGACGGGTGCTCGCGGTCCTTGGTGCCCGTGTCACCAATCTCTTTCTGGGTGAACTTGTCGAAATTGATTTTGTCTTTCACCGAGATTCCGCCCTGGCCCCCGGTGTCCAGAATCTCAAGCAGGTCGCGCACGTAGCCGTACTTCTTCTCCATGTTGGCATCGCCGTATGAGCTCGCAAGTGACAGGAACTCGTAGAGCCGCACGAACCCACTGCATGCTAGGCGGAACTCGCCCTGCTTGACAAGGTCGCCACGATACATGCTCTCGAGCCTGGTCTTTGCGCGTCGGACGAGCTTGCCGGCCCTTGCAGCGTCGCGGGCCGTGAGCTTCTTGGTGGCGGCACCGCGGACAATCTCGGCATACTTGTCGACGTCGTCATCGTCGATGACGTCGTATCCATCAAGCCGCGTCTCAATCTCGATGAGCTGCGAGACGGTGACCGTATTCGAGAGGATCGTCGTCGTGTAGTAGCGCGAGAACGCGCGCTCCATGTCCTCGCACGTGTTAACGAAATCAAGGACGACGGTCCTCTTGCCGGGCAGCATGCGGTTGAGGCGCGAAAGCGTCTGGACGGCTTCCACGTCGCGCAGCTTCTTCATCACGTACATCGCGCAGAGCTTGGGCTGGGCGAACCCCACCTGGAATTTGTTCGCGACGAGGAGCACGTTGTAGTCCTCGGAGTCGAAGCGCTCTGCTGTCCTTGACTCGGGGATCGCGTTCATCCCGCTCTCGGTGTACTCCCAGCCTTTGGACGTCTCGGTGGCCGGAAAGAAGGAGGAAAGCTCGTCGGAAAGAGTGACCTTCCCGGAGAAGGCGACAAGGGCGCAGACGTCGGTGTATCGGTGTCGCTCGATGTAGTCCTGCAGCGCGGAGCGGTAACGAACCGCCTGCTCGCGGCCAGATGTGACGACCATCGCCTTCTCGCGCCCCCCGAGGCCGCACTGCCCGAGAACGTGGTTCCTGAAGTGCTCGACGATGATGCCGATGCGCTGATTGATGTTGGTGTCGTCGAGTTCGGAGACACGAGCGATCTCGCGCTTCGCCCGCGCGGTCTGCAAAAGAGGATCGTCCTCAACCGCCTTGCTCACCTTGTAGTAGGTACGGTACTCGACGTAGTTCTTCAGAACGTCGAGGATGAAGCCCTCCTCGATCGCCTGCTTCATCGAATAGGTGTGGAAGGCGCGTTGTAGGTCAGGGTTCGCGGAGTCTGCCGTGCCAAAGAGCTTAAGCGTGCGCGGCTTGGGCGTGGCGGTGAAGGCGAAGACGCTCATATTCGCGCGTTTGCCGTGACTGCGTACGAGCCGCTCGTAGGTATCCGTGACGTCCTCGTCCTCATCAGGCTCCTCGCCACCCACGACGTTCTGGATCGCCAGGAGGTTGCGTCCGGCGGTGGAGTTGTGCGCCTCGTCGATGATGACGGCGAAGCGGCGGTCGCTAAGCTTCCCGGCGAGCTCGTCGACGTAGAGGAACTTCTGGAGGGTTGTCACGACGATCTTCGCCCTGCCATCATAGAGCGCGTCGGAGAGGTCCGACGAGGTGCACTCCTCACTCATAACCTTCACCACGCCCGTGGTGCGCTCGAGGGACTTTATGGCCGCTTGGAGCTGCCGGTCGACCACCTTACGGTCGGTAGCGACGACGATGGTGCTGAACACCTGGTTGCCGTCGGCGCCGTGCAGCGAGGAGAGCCGATGCGCCAGCCACGATATGGTGTAGGTCTTTCCCGAGCCTGCGCTGTGCTGGATGAGGTAGTTGAGCTCGCTGCCGTGCTCGTACACGCTGTCGAGCATCTTGTGCAGCGCATCGCGCTGGTGGTAGCGCGGGAATATGACCGACTCCTTAAGGATGCGCTTGTCGCGAATCTGGTCGTACTCCTCCTTGCGGGACACGAAGACGAACTTCGTCAGCAGCTCAATGACCGAGGCGAACGCCAGGACGTCGTCCCAAACGTAGTGCGTCGGGTAGTCGTCCGACCCGTCGTCCTCCGGGTTGCCCTTGCCCTGGTTTATTCCCTCGCCGCGCCCGCGGTTAAAGGGGATGAAACGGGTCGCCTCGCCGTCGAGCTTTGTCGCCATGTGGCACTCGGTCTCGTCCATAGCGAAGTTGACGATGGTACCGACCTGGAACTCGACGAGCCTGTTCTTGTGGTCGCGCTCGTAAGTCCACTGGTAGACGGCGTCCCGCCAGGTGGAGCCCTCCGGCCCGTACTTGAGCTCGATCGCGGCCCACGCGAGGCCGTTAACGAACAGCACGAGGTCGATGCGCGAGTCGTCGTCAATCCAAACCTCCTCCATCACAGAGAGGCGGTTCGCCCCATACTTCCGCGTGAGCTCGGGATTGAGATCGGAAGCTGGCTTCCCGTAGAGGAGATCGACATGGACGCTGCCCACATCGACGCCGCTGCGAAGCACGTCGACCTGCGCGGTCCCCTTGGACCGGCAGGCACGCTCGTACTCGGCGATGACAACATCGAGTGCGCGGCCGCTATACGTGCGTCTGAGGGAATCGAGAACTTTAGGCTGTGTATCGGCCAGAAAAGCTTCAAGCATGCCCCGGTCGACGGCGTGCTCGCGGTCGTAGTTGTCCTTGGCCTTGCGCTCGATCCAGTGCGGGTCGGAGCACAGACAGTCGATAATGTGGCGCTGGAACCCCAGCTCGCCCTTCGAGCGGGTGTTGCTCATGAGGCGGGCACCTCCTTCTTGCCAGTCGTGTACGCGTAGATAAGCGCCTTGCGATAGTCCTCGAGTCGCTCGAGCTGCTGTGTGCGGGCATCGATGACGGAATCGATTAAGGCACACCGCTCGTCGAGGTAGTTGACGATGCGATGTTGCTCGTAAACGGGGGGCAAAGGCATCTTCACATGCCGGAACGCCGTAGTCGTCAGAGTCTTGCGCAGACTCCGATAGTAAGGGCGTAAGTGCTTTCCTTCGTCAACGACCAGATAGTAGTAGAGGGCGTATCGGGAGTCACAGACGCGCTCATTTACATCAAACACATCGTAAGCACCGGTAATCATGCCCTTCAAGGTGCTCAGGCCCACGGTTCGCGGCGTCTCATCGATATCGAACAGACAGAATATCATCTGCCCAGGATGTACGACTTGGTAGGTATCAAACGAGGAAGGGAATTTTCCACCACCGTCCACGTCTCGCTCAATAACGCCTTGCTTGGTAAGCGAAAGCAGCACGTATTGGTCAGAGCGGTCACCTACAATCTCCTTAGTCCCTGAGAACACAGCATGATTCGGTGCCATCTTCCACGTAGCTGGGATTTCTCCAATCCACTCTATGCCACTGTTTTGCATTGACACGCTATCATCAAGGCCTTTGGTGACAGTCTTAAATATCATCGCCGAACGCAACCGCCGCAACGCGTCGACCTCTTGCTCAATAGTCTTCTTAACCTCATCTATAGTTCCGCACCTCTTGTCGAGGTAGCCAACAATGCAGCGTTGCTCCGAAAGAGGAGGCAATAGAATCGGCATCCGCTCGAAGTCATAGGCTGGAAGATCCCACTGCCCCTCGCGGATACCTCCTGAGACCCGCTCGAACTCCTGCTTGTAGGCAAAACGCAGGAGGTAGTCGGCATAACATTTATCGAGCTTGTCGGAACAGAATTCGTAGACGAAGTACGCGGGAGACACTATGCCGTCATAGCCGGAGACCGATAGCGATCCCTGCCAAGCCTTCATCTTGTTGATGACCAAATCACCCTTGCGAACATATTTATAGTTGTTAGTGTCCTTGCCGGTGCGATTATGATTGTCATCGCGACTGTCCTTCGGCACTACTCCATGATCACGATACAGGGATAGCACCATGGCATCGCCATGCCCCTTGACGTCGTGCCGACGCAAGCATCCCTTCATCTTCTCGATCGCCCAAGAGGAAGGGATTTCACCAATCCAAGGAATTCCACTATCTTTCATAGATTTCAAGCTATTCACCACCTGCGAGCGCTTCGAGCCCAGATTGCGTCTGTGCGTTGAGCGTTAAAACATCCATAAGAACTTTCTCAGGATTCTCAGGTAGCTGGTACTTGTAGAAGTAGCGTGTAAATGGAATCTCCGCACCAGTTTTGATGACGGGTTTCTTCCCCGAAAGGTTCTCGTCGAAGGTTACGTGTGCATCAGGCACATAAGGATATACCTCACGCTCCATATAATCATCAACGTCGGTGAGTAGGGGGACGCGCTCGGTATCTTCAGTGTCCGGGTCGTAAATAACATTACCACGCCGGTCCATCTGAATGGGAGCACTCTCGTCGCGCTCGGAAAGTGCGTCAACAATCTTGTTACGAAGAGCAGTTGCTACATCGCAGCCCTTTAGAACTTCACGGAGGTGGTCGCCAAAGCTCTTAGAATCGACAAACACTTCGTCAGAGGTGGCAGTGCGCAGTGCTGCCACGATTGCGTCGTAGGTAGGTCTCCCAGCCATAAGTTTGGCAAGCTTTTTCTGTTCGGAAGGCTTGAGCTCATCTTTCTCTTGTAACTTCGCAATGGCGTTCTCGTCCCAAACGCTATTCAGAGTCTTTCCGGCGACCATGGCGTCGATACGTTCCTCGGTAATAGCATAGTTGCGTCTCATGGGTTGAATCACCGTGTACTCACGATACTCGAACTCATGGTAGTCGTAGATTTTGACGCGGGGATCCGAGTCATCAAACTCTGAGTACAGACGCACGATCTCCTCACGGTCATCACGTGTGAGCTCATAGCGCTTCTCACCTTGGTTCTTGCGCATGTTGTGGCGAATCTCGGTGGCATCGATGAGCTGTATTTTGTTCTTGCGCTCAGGACGTTTACTCTTCGAGATGACCCAGAGATAGACGGCGATTCCAGTGTTCACGAACGAAGAGGGCGAGAGTGCAATGATTGCCTCCAATAGGTCGTTTTCGAGAAGCCAGCGACGCACCTCAGACTCACCCGATCCCGCATCGCCATTGACAAGCGGAGAACCGTTCTCAATGATGACTGCGCGACCGTCGTCTGAAAGCTTATTAACCGCTGCCTGCAGGAAGAGGAGCTGAGAATCATTCTTCTTGGGCAAGCCAGCGGGCCAGCGATGACGTTGACTGTGCTCCATATCCTCGCCAGAGACGTATCCCTCCTGATCGGGATCGGAGGCACCCTTGCCGCCCCACTCGGTTCCAAACGGAGGATTCATGAACACGAAGCGGACCGACATGTTTGGCCAACAGTCTTGCATGAGCGTATTGGCCTGTCGGTAATTCGACGAGTCCTGATTGTGTATGAGCATTTCCGCCATACCTACGGCATACGTCTGTGGCATGTTTTCCTGACCGTAGCACTTCACGATTGCCGCGGGATTGTAGCGCTTGATGTAACTCTCTGCGGCGGTAAGCATGCCAGCTGTTCCCGCTGCGCCATCATAGACCGTGATGACCTTACCGACGTCGTAGGTATCCTCGGCTCCCTCCGCGAGGCCGAGCGCCACCATGGTACGCACGATATCACGTGGAGTGTAATACTGACCGGCTTCCACGTTGGAATAGAATCGACCGACAAGGTTTTCAAAGATGCCACCCATCCGCGAGCTGTCGAAACGCTCGGGATAGAGATTCATTGTTGCAAAATTCTGTACGATAGGAAGCAGACAATTGTGCTCCGCCATGCGCTTGATGTGGTCGCGAAGACTCAGACCAGCGAAGATGTTTTGCACATTCGCCGAAAAGCCGTCCAGGTATGCAAAAAAGTTGACAGCAAGATTGTCGGAGTCGTTCAGCAACTCGGCAAGCGTGAACCTGCTGGTACAGTAAAATTGAAGGCCCGCATCACGGCAAAGGGCGCGTGGTGCACGGCCTGGGTCAGCTTCGTACGCAGCGAGAACCCTCTCCTTCGTTGGCTCGAGCGTACACTCAAGACGGCGCAGAACCGTCATAGGAATAATCACATCGCCATACTTGTCGGGCATATAAGTACCACGAAGCACATTGGCATTCGCCCAGATTTGGTTCGCCTCATATGTGATGTCTTCATTCTCTTCACTCCATGCAATGCCGCTCATGAAATTACCTTTCAATTAAGCCAAAAATGATCATTCCCATTCGTTGCGTTGTATATAGTCATTTGCTGCCAAGCGCAAAAATGCTGATAAACTGAGTCCGTGCTCTTTTGCAAGTCGAGTAAGGCGTTGTTTCTCATACATTGTCATGGAAACCTGAGCAACGGCACGCGATTTATCAACAGGAAATTCTTGACTACCTTGCCCAAATTCACCTTCACTTTGCGCGACAATGCTCATAAGCATACCTCCGGTATCTATAGTAGCTATATTATAGCTATAAGATGTGTAAATAGATTTGTTGGGAGCAGCCTATGGGCACATCCCACCATTACTGCTTGTCGAGGACTGCTTGCATGGCTATAGCCCCCTACTTAGCTTTAAGTAGCAGGGTCACGCAACATTTAGTTAAATGTTTTAACGTAGCAGTTGGTATCATACCCCTTCAATCGCCCTGAGTTGCAATACCGCTATGCATAACTTCACATCCGCCTTTAGATTCCCCGTATAGAAGCGTCAGAAATTTATTTTCGCGCAAATAATGCATGGTTTCACCTATATCGCTCTGCAAATGTTCGCATACACGCTATCACCTCTATCCTTGGCCCCATCGTCCTTCATTGCGTCTCTCGCCTCACGCTCTCAGTCAGTAGCTATAAATACTCGTAGCTAGAACCCCAAGATAAAATTCACCGCCAAAACATGCCCTCTTCTTGTCAGTCTCTAGATTCGCCTGACACTTCCTTACCAGTCAATGCCCCTTCGCCATCTGCCTTGAACGCGCATTGCCGCACGGAACCTGACAGCGACGCAAGGGCCGGCGATGTTTCCCGAAAACTTTTCCCCGATGAAGGAAAAGCCATGACGGGCAAAACTTTTCGAAAAACAACGGAGCGAGGCTTCTTCCCAAGGTCTCCTTCGCCTTCCTCCCTTGCGCCGCCGGCAGAACCCGTGCGCCCTTCGCTACACAAGGCGGAAGGCCAAAGGGGCGAACCGCCAATACATAAGGAGACCAGCTATGAGTAGTCAACCGGGTTAAGAAGAACATCTCGAAGGTTTTTCGTTTGTTGGATTCGCACTTTGACAGTTCCATATCGGATCATTCAGAACGCGATGCGAGCTCCGGGTTCCGCGTCACCTCCGGATCGTACGGCTCCCCTTTCGAGAGGACGGCGTAGATCACGTGGACGAGCTTTCTCGCCACCGCGACGAGGGCCTCTCGGTGCGACTTCCCGTCGGCGCGCTTCTTGGCGTAGTAGCCGTAGAACGGGGTCTTGAGCTTGAGCTGGGCCATCGCCGCCAGGTAGAGCGCGCGCCGAAGGTACGGCGACCCCTGCTTGGTGATGCGGTTGTCCTCGGAGGAGAACTTCCCCGATTGGCTCACCGACGGGTTTATCCCGGCGTACTTAACGACGGCGGGCGCGCTGTGGAAGCGGCGCACGTCGCCGATCTCGGAGACGATCTGCGCTCCGAGGGCGCAGCCGATGCCGGGTATCGTGAGTATGAGCGGCTCGACGGCCTCGACGCCGTCCCGTATCCTCTTCTCGACCTCGGCGATCTGCCTCTCGATGAAGTCCATCTGGTCTATGAGCAGCTTGATCTGGAAGGAGAACGCGGAGGTCGCGACGCCGACGCCGCAGGACGCCCTGGCCGCGGCCTTTATCTCGTCGGCCTTCTCGCGCCCGAGCCTTCCCCTGCTGGCCTCCCTGAGCGTCTTCGCCAGCGAGTCGACCCTGATCGAGAGGCACTCCTCGGGCGTGGGGCATCTTCTCAGGAACGCCTTCGAGCTCTCGCCGAAGGTGTTCGAGAAGACGGAGTCGTATTCGGGGAACACCTGGTCGAGGGCGGCCACGGTCTGGCGCTTCAGGTCCGCGACGCTCTCCTTGAGGCTCTGATGCAGGCGCGTGAGCTGGCGAAGCTCGATCATCGCCTCGTCGCCCAGCTTGCTCGGCTCGAAGTCGCCGCAGCGAAGCGTCTCGGCGATGAGCACGCAGTCGACGACGTCGGTCTTCACCCGCGAGCTGCCTTTGAACCGGCGCATCGCGTCGGTCCGCATCGGGTTGATCACGACGACGTCGTAGCCGCGATCGCTCAGGCGGCAGAACAGCGGGAGCCAGTAATGGCCGGTCGCCTCCATGCCGACCAGCAGGTCGGACTTCGACCCGGCCAGGCCTTCGAGGTAGGCGACGCAGCGGTCGAACCCGGAAGCCGAGTTCGCGAACCGCATCGGCCTCGCGGCGTCTTTTCCGCGCTCGTCGGTCGCGCCTATCACGTGGCTGTTCTTGGCGATGTCGATTCCGGCGTAGATCATGGCGCCGCCTTTCCGTACGTGGCAGGCCCCTGCTCACCAAACGGGCTCGCAACCTCCTGTAAGAGACACGGGGTAGCCTCGACGAGGCTCCGCCATCCAGCTAATCCGCGAACCGCCCCGAATGGGGCAGGCTGTCAGTCTCCTTAAAGGGGTCGGTCGCCCGCCCCAGGACCCATGCCGACATGCCTGCCCAGCCAGTAACTGCATCGCATTCTGAATGGTTCGATAGGAACAGTCAAAACGCGACAAGAAGATTGTAGGAGGTCCATCATGTACGAACTCAAGGAGAAGGCAGTCAGGGCAGCAGAGAAGTTCCTCGTCCAGCGCGGCTACGAGCTCATAGAGAGCAACTGGAAGTCTGAGAGCGGAAGCTCCATCGACCTGGTGGCCAGGGAAGACGGCACGGTGGTGTTCGTGGACGTCTACGCGAGAAGCGGTATCGACCGCGGCATGCCCGAGGAGGGCGGCGAGAGCTCGCGCGAACGCAGAGAGATCGCCGCGGCGACGTGGCTTTCCGAGCACGCCAACGACAAGGGCATCGTCGACACGCCGGTGCGCTTCGACAGCATCGCGATGATGATCTTGAACGAGAACCGGGCGCTGCTCAAGCACCACATCAACTGCCTCGGAGGCGCGATGACCGCCGGCCAGGCCGACTAGGACCTCCAAGCCTAGCCGGATGATACATAGGCCGCCTCGGGCACAGACCTGGGGCGGCGCTTCCACCGACCAATCACCCCAAAGAAAGGAGCAGCCCCATGGGAACCTGGGTATTCGACCTCGACTGCTGCGTGCGCAACCTTCGCGTCTCGGAAGAGAAAATCGCCGGCCTCAAGCGACAGTGGCCGGATGTCGACGACTGACAGGAGCAGCCTTCGGAAGACGGGACTCTCTCAATCGACCCCGTTTACGGGGACGGCACCCGCCTATTCACCGACAGCCAGCCCTGGTCGTTCGCTGACGACGTGGCGGAACTCGTCGCCGAATGCGAACCCGGAAGCGTGATCGACCTGTACGTAGAGGACGACTTCACCTTCGTGCGCATAGCCAAGACACAAGACGGCGGAGTCCGCACTGAATGGAGCGCCGCAGTGAACCCGTTCGAGGCGCGATGCTGCTGATATCTCGTTTCTTAGCCCTATACCGTTCGTTATTGAACGGTATAGGGTATACTTGGTATACATACAAACGGGCGGTGCCGAATCTTCCACATCATGCGGCCGCCGCCCGACGATGCAAAGGAGGCAAGAGGATATGCGCACCATCGCGATATCTAACTACAAGGGAGGCGTCGGCAAGACCACGACCGCGGTCAACCTCGCCACCATCTACGCCAGGCGGGGTCTGAGGGTATTGCTGATCGATCTGGACCCGCAGGCGTCCGCCACGGACTTCTTCGGTCTCTACGATCGAGCCGTAGGCGAACACCGGGGAGCGGTCGAACTCCTCTACGGGAATACCCCCATTGAAGAAGTGGCTTTCGAAACGGAGACGGCAGGGCTCTCCGTCGTACCCTCGACCATAGAGCTCGTCGACCAGAACGAGCTTTTGCTCCGAGAGCAGCGCCTGCGTTTCGCTCTCGACGACTGCGCGAACGCCTTCGACGTCTGCATCGTGGACTGCAGCCCCACCATGAAACGCCTCGCCTTCAATGCCTACCTGGCCGCAGCGGGAAACGGCATGGTCGTCGTGCCGGTGAAGCTCGACTCCACCGTCATGCGAGGCACCGCCCTCACGGTCAGCGCCATTGAATCAATATCGGACGCGCTGCGCGCCCCCACGCCCTCATGGCGCATACTGCGCACCTGCGTGCCCGGACTCATGACCAACGCGGAGGCGACCGGAGCCGAGGTTCTCGACTCCTACTTCCCCGACAACCAGTTCGAAACCGTCATACACGCAAGTTCAAAGGTGTGCGAGGGAAGCTGGCAATGGCAGCCCGTGGCGACCTTCAAGCCCGACAGCCGCCCCGCAAAGGACTACGAGAGGCTCGCCGAGGAGGTGCTCCATGGCTAAATCGGTCGCATCCGGTTTCACTATCTCGGGCCTGCTCGACAGGAACGCGTCGACCCGAAGCGACTACCCCGTCGAGAGGATCCCCGTCGGCGAGATAGCCGACCACCCCGCAAACGCCGCCTACTCGATGGACGATGCGGGCATAGCCCAGCTTGCAAGGAGCATAAAGGAGGAGGGCCTCACCGACCTCCCTCTCGTCCGCAAGCTCGACGACGGGGGCTGGCAGATGGTGAGCGGGCACCGTCGCAAGGCGGCCTACGCCCTGCTCGCCAAAGAAGACGAGAAATACGCCCAGATTCCCTGCCGCGTCATCCGGGGCATCACCGACGAGCAGTCCGTAATGCTGCTGCACGCCGCCAACTACTTCGTGCGCAATCTCACCGTATCAGAGCGTGCAGCGGCAAGCCGTGCGCTGGGCGTTGAGGTCGAGCGCATGCGCGCCGAGAACCCGGAGCTTGCAGGCGTGCGCACCGAGGACATCAAGGCAGCGATCATCTCGGAGCAGACGGGACGCAAGGTATCTGGCAAGACCATCCAGCGCCAGGAGTCCCTTGCCCGCAAGATCGAGGAGCAGCTCGTTCCCGAATGGCGCGAGGCAGCATTGTCCGATGCGCTGTCGGCTGATGCAGTGAACGTCCTGGCGAAGCAGAGCCCCGAAGAGCAGAAGCGCCTCTACGGCGCATGGAAGAAGCAGTATCTCGGCAAGAAGGAGACGACCGAGTTCCTCAAGAAGTCGACAGCCGAACCCGAACCGAGGGAGACGCCGAAAGATCCCGTTCCGAAGCCCTCCGCTCCGCTCGCAAGCGCCCTGCGCGCGCTCCGGCGCTACGAATCGAAGGCGAAGAGCTCGCCGAGCGAGCTGGACAGGCAGGCGCTTGCAGAGATCGCCGAGACGGCTCAAAGGCTCCTCGAAGGCAGATAGAACCCAGACAGGTGCCCCGTCGGGGCTCCTGCACCGTTTCCAGCAAGTAGCCTATCTCGTATACACGAGATAGATGGCGGCCGAGACGCCTTCAGACGGCCCTCTGCCCCGCCCCGTCGCCGATGGCGCAAGGGGAGGGTCTATACCGCCGGGCGCGTCGGTACGCGGAACGCGCCGGCTCGTGCCATGCGGGGGATGCCCCGCGCCCCTTAGAAAGGACGCCGCCCAAGCTTCCACCATATTGGGGCGGCGAAGGATGCGAAGGACCGAGAAGATGACGAAAGTTCTGAAATACGACAACGTGCTCACCGCCCGCGTGAGCGACGCGGACTTCCGCGCGGTCTGCGAGCGCGCCGACGAGGAGGAGCTAACCCGCTCCGAATACCTCCGCTACATAGTGCGCCTCGTGGCCGACGACGCCGGGAACGCGCAGCGAGGCGGCGTGCTGCTCGATGGCCGCTCCATGCGGAAGCTCTCCCGCGAGCTCGTCAAGTGGGGGCACCACTACAACCAGGGCATGCACGCCCTCAACTCCATCAAGTTCGCGCTCGACCATGGAAGGGGCGACCTTGATTGGGTGTCAGGCAAGCTCGACGAGTGCGCGCTGCTGCTCGCGCAGGTCGACGAGGGACGCGCGGACATCGCGAAGAGCATCTCCTCGCTCGAGGCGCGCGCCATCGTGGGCGGCGATTAATATGCCGCTCCTGAAACCCATAGCCGGCCACACGGGATGCGCCGGGATAAAGAACTACCTCGAGAAAGACGGTCGCGCGCTCGGGATACGGGTGATGAACTTCGCATGGCAGGAGGAGCATGTCTTCGAGGACGTCGCGGCAGCCTCGGTCGGGTTCGACTGGGCGGCGTCGATGGACGCGACGAGGCACGCCTGCGGAAACGACACGCCGTACCGGGGAAAGCCTGCGCGAACCTTCAAGCATTTCGTCCTGTCGCCCGACCCGCAGGACGGGCTCTCGACGGGCCAAGTCGCAGAGCTCGCGAGCGCCTGGGCGCTGAAGCACTTCGCCGACTTCGAGGTGGCGATCGTCCTGCACGACGACAACGAGAACCGGATCCCGCACGCGCACATTGTCGTCAACAACACCAACCTCGTCACCGAGCGCCGGCTGCAGACCCCCGACCCGCTGGAGCTCAACCGCAGCCTTCAGGAGCTCGCAGAGGAGCGCGGCTTTCGTTTCATGCGCGACGAGGTCGTGAGGGAGACAGACGAAGGACCGGCGCGCAAGGCGACCCCCACGACGATGCAGCACGTCTACCTCCGGCGCTCCGAGAGGGAGATACAAAAGGAAGGCGGTTACTCGTGGGTTTCTGACATCCGCAACCGAGTCACGGTGGCGAAAGCGCTTGCCAGAAACGAGAACGAGTTCATAGCGATCCTCGGGACGCTCGAAGTGGAGGTCGCGCAGAACTCAGAACGCTCCTGGAGGCGGGACTGGATCTACTCGCTCGCCGATCACCCCACCTGGCGCATCAGCGGAGAGAAGCTGGGGTTGTCCTTCGGCCAGGAGGCGCTCAGGCGGCGCTTTTCCAGGATCGCCTCCTGGCACCCCACCCCGGCGGCATCGCGTCAGATTCTCTCCCATGCCGAACATGCCGTTGAGCTGAACGACCTGTCTGAGCTGCAGCAGCTAGCAGACGCGATTGAGACGTGCATGTCCTCGAACGTCCGCAGTCTGGCCGACCTCGACAAGAGGATCGAGAGGCTCGAAAGCCGTGAGGATGATAATTCGGCCGAGCGGGCTAACACGCTGCAAAAGATACGTGAGTACGTGGCCAAGAACAGGCTCTTGCCCGAGACCGCACCGACGAGACGGCAAAGGCATCCGCAGGACAAGGAAGCCCACGCCATACGAAAAGACCAAAAGCGGCGGAATTGGCAAGAGCAAGCACAGCAGGAAAGGACACGAGATAGGAGGGAGGCGCGATGAGGGTGGAAGTCGCCTACCCCGGCGGCATCGAGGTTTTCGATACTGACCGCTTCACAGAAGCGCAGCCGTTCACTGGCAAGAGCATGCTCGCCGATCTCACGCTCGATTACGCGGACGTCGAGCAAAGGGGGCTTTGGTTGATCGCACACTGCTATGCCGCTAACGATGCCTACAGAACCGACGGAGAGGAAGTTCCCGAAGCGCGACGGGAGAAGGGATGGAGGTTCCAGCTCGCTACCCCGAAAGAGATAGCCGAGGTCGAGAGCGTCTCACTGGACGGGTCGACGGTGCTCGCAAGACTATACGGCGAGCTCGTCGACGTCACGCGGATAGACCGCGCCTGCTTCCTGCTCATCGGACTCGGAGGATCGCTTTCAAATCGCATCTTCCAACTGAACGAATACCTGGCAAACGCCGACGAGAAGCTGGTGGCAAGCCAAACGCTCATGGCCGAATCCATGGGCATCACCACGGACATGCTCGAGCAGGTAATCGCCGCGGAAACAGCGCAGGAGATACCTTCAGAAAAAGAAGAAGGAAACTGGATGGAAGGATACTGAGATGATCAAGGTAATCCTCAGAGGAATCAGAACGTTCGTCCGCTGGCTGTTCAAGGCCGTGTTCCGTTTCATGTAAGAGATGACAAGATATTCGGCTAAACTCATTTTTATGGATGAGTTTAAGCACATACGCTGTTCGGAGAAGGAAGCTGCTCGAGTCATCGATGAGATGGCCGAAAACCCTTACAAGCGCATCTTCATCGAGCAAACCGAGGACGGAATGCGGCACTTCGCAAAAATCGAGGATGCAACATGGGCATGCGTGCTCTGCGACCAGTTCGACCCCTGGGAACAAGACCCCGCAGGGCGTTGCACGAAAGGACACGATTGCCTTGCGGCAGATGAAAAGTGCCCGTCGAGAACCACCGACGAGGCGGATGAGCTGTACGGCGAGGTCGACAATCAGGAGCATTTCTGGCTCGACCTGAACGCCTTGAAGCCAAACAAGGCAATTGAAAAGACAGTCGAAGAAGCCCACGAAGACCACGAGATCGCATTGCTCCATGCCGACCTCTGCCTCTCAGACCCGGAAGCGTACGGCATAGAGGAAAAGGCCGCCATATGTAAAGAGTTGCAAGAGTCGCGGTTTGCGCTATACGAGAGCATGAAACGTGAAATACAGGCTTGGCCGCCAGAGTTTCGGGAGAGCTTCATCAGACGTGCCGCAGACGACGTGTATGACGAAGTTTGGTGGCGGCGGTTCTTGATGGAATGAAATCCTGGAATAATCACCATACTGAGGCAATCGTGAAACTTCCCTAGGATGCCATTTAGCACCCGTACCACATGTCGTTTTGACACATCGGCGTACTTTCAGCGAGATCGGTAGTCCAGCTGGTCGCACATCCAATCTCGCCTTGGTCAGATTCTAGTCAATAGGCTGAATCGTTTCATTAGCTCGCAGCTCATGAGCCTAATATTTTTTGACAGTATAATGATTTCTGGTGAATTTTACTTTCCCAGAGGTGTGTTACATCTGACGAGGTTTCAAAAGAGCTTCCAGAGCGCTCCCGAATACATTCCTAACGTGAAATGCGACATTGGGACACGGCGATACCTTAGGAGTAATATAGACAGATCCGAGTAATAGATGCGGGCGCTCTAGGCTCTTGAGCCAGCGCAATGGGTTCCGGCTCAAGGAGATAATCCCCATGGCAAACAAAACAGCGGTCATCTTGAAGATGAACCTCGAGGGCGAACATGGTTTTGCTTCGTCGATAGAAAAGGCCATCAAAACGGCTGATTCCGAGCTCGCCAGGCTTGACGAGACCATCCGTTCGGTCGATGACCTAAAGCCCGACTGTGACAAACTCGACTACGCCCTTGCAGCGAGCTCGGGGGCAATTTGCGGCCTAATCGATATTTTTCTCGTCAGCAAGCCAGGCGAATCCCCGATCGGGGACGTCACAGACAAGTGGTTCGAGAGCAGAGTCGCCGATTTCGCGAAGCTCAACGGCTGGCAAGGCGAAAGCGCCAAGGATCCCATCAAGTTCCTCGAGGAGAAGTACAAAGTTTCCTACGACCAGACCGGACGGGGAGTCGCCAGCTGCATATTCGGACTGACCCCCAGCAACCACCACTTCAAATCGCTCGGGCACAACCCGACTCTGCTGGGTCTGTTCTTCTCGATACTCGACCAATTCCAGAACCGCTCGCACTTCGTCACGGAAGGCCAGCTCATTGCCCTAAACGATGCCGATGGGACGTTCGAGTTACGGGGAAACAGCGTCCCGGCCAAATTCTTCTGTGGCTTCGCCAATTGGCTCGGGCATCTCATATCCGACATGTCCGGATCTTCTCAAAGCAAGGGCAGAGGGATGGGGATCCCTTCCCCTCTGTGGGCTTGGACGAACGACGTGGTCGCAATCGGGCAAGCGCTGGGTATTCCAACAAACGGCTTCACGAAGTGTACCAACCAACTCGCACAGAAGATCTTCGAGCAAGGCTTCGACGCCCGCTTCCAGACTGCCCAGGCGATTCCTGTAGTGGTAAACGAGATGGTCGTGAGACTGCTTTATACATTACGGCGTATGGTCAAGTACTTTGCGAACACACAGGGTAAGACCCGTACGTTCCAGGAGATGTGGGCCTCATGCGAACCGTTCGGCAGCCCCACAGTAAAGAGGATGCTGACCGTCGCCCATGGAACGTTTTGCCTGCTCGACCTTAGCGATGCGACAGCACGAGCGCTCGCAACAGGAGCCGGGACATTCGATACTTCGGAATTCCTCATGCGTTTAAACATCGCAGGGGTCGGCCGTTTCACGATATCGCTATACGGAGAGGGAAAGCGAGCAATCGTTCTGCATTCGGCCAGGGAGCAGGCTTGGTTCGCTCTGCGGGAGAAAACCATCGTCGAAGATTACCTGGACGGACTCGACCAATTGGCAGGGCTGTACGATGACGAGAATCTGGTGAACTTCGTCGATTCGTTCAAAACGGGCGATGCCTATATCCGCGCATTCGAGACGTCTGCCCGCCTGGCGGAGCTCCGCGGCGTTCCGAAAACGAAGCAGCTCGACAGCAAAGCGGAAATCGACGCGTATTTCGGGGAGAAACGAGAATGAAAAAGGAAACCAGCCTGGATAAATCCAGAAAGATGGCCGAGGCGGCGCTGGAGGAAACCAACGCGAAAATCGAAGAGCTCGGCCACAGGTCATCGCGCCTGTACGACGCCCTCGGAGCCATACAAGATAGGTTTGACGAAATCAGGAACGTGCCCGAGGAGCAGCGCCTCGAATATGAGGGCATCAAGCAGGTCCGCCTCAGCTGGAAGCAGCAGGCGGAGAAGATCGAAAACGACTACAACGTCGCCCAGGCAAAGGCCGCGGGCGGAGGTGCCGCTGGCGCAGGGGCGGGCGTCGCGGTAGCAGCCCTCGGACCTACAGCGGCGATGGGCATCGCGACGACGTTCGGTGTCGCCTCCACCGGAACCGCAATATCCACCTTGAGCGGTGCTGCCGCGACGAACGCGGCACTCGCATGGCTAGGAGGAGGCGCGCTCGCCGCTGGCGGCGGAGGGATGGCAGCGGGGAATGCCCTCCTAGCGCTTGCCGGCCCCGTCGGCTGGGCTATCGCAGGAGTCGCGTTGCTGGGGAGCGGTCTCCTGTTCTTCAAGAGCAGGACGGAGAAGAAGAGGATCGAAAAGGTATTCGAGCTCATCAGCAAACGCGATACGAAGTCCTACAGGCTCGCCATCGTCGAGCTAGAGGAGCGTATCAAGAGAGTAGATGACGAGCAGGAGAAGCTTGGAGCCGCACTTGATCGGGTCGTCTCCTTTGGCCTCGATTACAGTACCATGAGCGAGGAGCAGCAATACGAGCTCGGCGCATACGTCAACCTGATGAACGCCTCGACTCAGCTTCTCGTGAATCCGATTCTCGGCCTGCAGCCGAAATACACAGAGTGCGACCTGGATAGATTCGTCGATATAGAAGAGGCGCATATAGGCACAGAAAAGACGGGCCTGATTGTGCATCTTTGCAATCTGCTTTACCGCATCGAGCTCGACGACAAGGATAGGGCACTCCTGCGGCGAACGTTCCTCAAGAACAAGGAGCTCTTGAATCGGATGGGCCTGAAGAAGGCAGACTTCGACGATTCCGTAATGGAGGCGGTGAAGTGGGCGCTTCTGAACAAGTACCGCAACGCCACAAGGAAAGGTTACTCAGGCATCTAGACGCTCGACAACTTCTCGCATATGCAGGGAGGTTAAATCCTGATGGCATTGTCGGCAGTCAGAGCGACCATTTCTGATTCCGCTATAGCCAACCACGACAGCCTCATCCGTGCATCCATGAGGCTCTCACGAGAGGACAGGCTGCTTAGGGTCTATTTCACGTTTCCATCGCATAGACTATCGTCCGCTCGTGCCCGTTCCACCTTCCGTAGCTGCAGGTGCAGAATGCCTTGATGCCCTCTCCCTGGGCGTCCTCATCGAGCACGACATCAGCTTCGTCCAGCAGTTCCCCAAACCAGGAGTCGAACTCTTCGTCGGTAGCGAACTCCAGGCGTTTGTATTCGACGTTGGAGTCCACGACGTCTGCCGCGATGACGTTCAGGCGAATCTTCTCCTCGGGCGTCTGCAGGAGAATCTCATCGTGTGCCTCCGCGAACCCCTTATCGAAATAGCTTGCGAATGCCGAGAACATGCTGCCGTCGTTCATGTGGTGGGCGAACATGAGCGCGAGCGGACTGTCGATCCCCCGCTCCGCGCAGCCGGCGTCGAGGTAGGGGCATCCGTAGGGGTTCCAGCCGTGGTAGACGTCGTGGTCGAGGTAGAAGGTCGGGTCATCTGCGCTCGCCTGCACCACCGGATAGTCGATCTCGGTTCCCGGGACGCTCACCCAGGCCACGATGTCGGGATTCACGGACAGCCAGTAGTCCCAGTCCACCACGGGAAAGCCATCGTCTTCCCCGCCCTCGCCGGTGCCTCCCGAGATAGGAGAGGGGTCTATATTTGCCGCCCTGTCGTGGACGCTGAAGAGCCACAGCCCCAGCGCCTGCGACCACGCATCAGCCTCACCGCCAGCCACCGGCAAACCAGCCGCCGCCCACAACGCCGCCGTCATCGCACCCACCG
>OLPW01001251.1_pt1 | contig 26955 bp, 30 predicted proteins | sample 1672161 | NCBI WGS metagenome assembly OLPW01 (sample SAMEA3136654, study PRJEB25190) | human gut metagenome
AATTATAATATTTATCCTTTATAATTTGGATGAATTTTAAATTTTGTATTTTTCTACAACAAGTTTGTCTTATAAATTCTATTAACATACATGCAACAAATATTACTATAGCAATAATAAGCATATATATAATAAAATTATATGAATATATTGGACCATTATCTATTTTAAGCCATATATATATATATATATTTCTTCTCATAAAATTATTATCATGTATTAAATAAATTCCAAACGTTAATGAAGCAATTTTATTTATAAATTTACTTTTAAAATCTAACGTACCAAAATATAAGAAGTATGCAATACTCTGAATTATTACAAATGGACAACTATAATTTAAACTAGTCCATCTAATATAATTACTTATTGTTTTAAAACCAGAATTTATCCATGAAATTGAATCAGCATAAGAATATAAAACATAATTACTGATTAAACATACAAAAAATATAGTAAACAATACAATTTTATACATATTTTTTGACATGATTTTGAAAATATAACTTTTATCAATAGGATACTTTCTTAAATAAGCTCCTAATATATATAAAAATATAAATTGATACAATGAAAAACCATTATTAAAAAAGAACTCTCCTCCGGTTACGGCAGGAACAATAGAAAATACAATAAACATCACAATTATCATTTTTTGAAAAGTTTTTTTATTCATACTTAAAATCCCTTTATTTATGAACGGAACTAAACAATATAACAATAAATAATTTTTAAAAAACCAATACTCATTTAAGTTTATTGGAAAACCTTCCATAACCATTGTTACTTTATCTAGATTTACAATTTCAAAAATTGAAAATAATACCAGTATCGCTAATCTATAAAACCAATTAGATCCGATTAAACTCCACAACTTCTTTTGATTAAATTTACTGTTAATTTGAAAATATCCAGTAACAAGAATAAAAGAATTAACATGTACTAATGTAAAAACTTAATCAATTCTAATAATATTTTCAATCCTGCATTTTCACAATTTTCTATCATTTTTCCATGAAGTATAACATGATATAGTACTATCAAAAACATGGAAACTATTCTCATTAATTCATAAGAAGAATTTCTTTCTTTTTCTCTATTCATACCAAATTCCCACGTTATCATCTAACCTATGTCAACTATATCATATTTTGTAGATTTTTGAAAGAAAAAATAGAATTTTTAGTTCTATTTTCATATTCATAAATTTTATTCTTTATAAAATAAATATTTTTCTGGTAAAGAATAAAAATCTTCTTCATCTTTACTAAAATAATGATCTTCATTTAAAATAACTTTAATATCTAACCTATTTGACTTAATGTTCTTAATATTTTCAAGTAAATTAATAGAATAATCAAGTGATCCATACACAATTGTTACTTTTTCATTATTAAAATTATTAAGATTATTTTTTATTAAATTTATATCATAAATTAAAGGCATATTTACAAGTAACATTCTTTTTATTTTAGGATAATTTATACCAAAATATGCACCTATTAACGCACCATTTGAAAAGCCTAAATAATATACTTTATAATCTTCAAATTTTGATGTATATTTTTCTATTACAGTAAATGCATTATCAAGAGGATTATTTCCATCAAATGGATTTGATGAACATATAACTGTACATTTATACTTTTTATTTAATCTTTTAGCCATTTTAATATATTTATTATTGTAACCATATATTGAACCATTTTGTCCAGATTTTATAAAAACTATTGTATTATTTCCTTCAATTATTCCATATTCAATTACCGTAATATCTTCTAAATTAGATTTAACTATTTTATCAAATTTTAATTCGTTCATAGTAAATTTTCTCTATTCTTCTATTAATTTTAACATTTTAATGCCATTACTTTTTCTACTTATTTTATCATACAAAGAATTTTCTATTTTCGATGTTTCTATTGTTTCATATTCAACATCCATATGTTTAATGCTACTTAAGCAAAGCAATGCATCATTTACTATTTTGTATAAAAATACTAATTCTTTATCATTTAACAAATCATTTTTATCAGTTATATTAGATAGATTAAACTCTTCTTTAAAGCAAACCTCTTTATAATTTTGTTCTTTATTATTTTTGACAGAATTTAAAATTTTTTCTATTTCTTCTTTTTCATAATCATAAACGTATTGCATAATTACTTTAAACGCTTCTAATTCTGATATATTATATTTATTAAAAAAACCTTCAAGTTCTTCTTTACTCATATTAAATGTTTCCATTATTCTGATTTCACCTTCATTAAAACTCCATCTACAGTTTTATAAACTCTTTTAGAATTTTTATTAATTTTATTAATTATTTCACTTTCTAAGTCTACACCTAATATTTCTGATAATCCCATTGTAAATATAACAACATCCGCAAGTTCTTCACCAACATCATCTTTTTTCTTAAGCCAAGCATCATATGCTTCTGCAAGTTCTGCATATGTTAAGCAAAATTCTTTGTTTACATCTGTTGTATTAAATCCTTTATCAACTTTATTTTGATAAACATCTTTTTGTAATTTTCTAAAATCCATCATTTTTATGCACTCCTTTATTTATTATTTTCTTTTGCTTCTTCTATATATTTTTTTATTAAAAATTTAGTTAAGATAACATCTGCATCTGCTAAATCATAATCTAATAGTTCTTCAATTGCTACCCATTTATAATCTGAATGAATATTTAATTTAAAATCACCACTTATATAATCACATTCATATAATTTTAAATCTACTATATGACCTGGATATTCACATATACTATGTGTAATATAATCATTTATTTTTGTATTAATTCCAAGTACTTCAGTAAATGCTCTATCAAGAGTTTTCTTTTCATCTTCAAGACCTACTCTTCTTCCACCTGGAAATTCCCATTTACCATATAAATGATCTTCTTTTTTTCTTTGTGCAATTAAGCATTTTCCATCTTTCATAATTAATCCACATACAACATCTAATATTTTTTTCTTAGGTGATACATTAGTTATTTCAAATGGAATACCATTTTTTTTAACAACTTGTTTTAAAAATAAATTTATTGCAGAACTCATTGATAAACCAAGTTCAGTTAATACATCTGTTGCTTCTTTTTTTACATTACTATCTACTTGTATGTTAATAGCGCTTGTTTTATTTTCCATTTTTTTACCTCACAATACATTATTCCTTTTTTCTTAAATTTAATTTTATAACATTTCTTGATGCTATTGAATTTAATGAATCTGTTATTTTGTATAGTTCAAGTAATTCATGTTCAACATTAGCATCAGGTTTAGATAATTTAATATCTTCAAAATATTTTTTAGCATCATTTGCAAATTCTAATAAATATTTTGCCTCTTTCTTAGTTAATAAATCTGATTTTTTATTGATCATAGACATTGAAGGTGTATAATGACGCATAAAAAGTCCATAATCTTCACTAACTTCATCATCCGCATCATTAAATACTTTTCTAATTACAGTTTCTGCTTCCATTGTATCAACATCTTTTGCATAATTTAAAACTGTATTCATTGCAGTTAACTCAACTAAATCATACTTACTAAATAAATCCAATAATTCTTCCTTTGTCATTTTTTCACTTACATTTTCCATAAATTTCTCAACCTCCTGAATTAAATATATCACTAGAAAAATTCATTGTCAATATATTTCTACAATTTTACTACAATATTACTACATTATATAAAAAATCTCATTTTATTGAGATTTTGTTTTAATTTATATTTTGGTCATCTTCTAATCCATCATTCCAATCTTCTGAAATACAATTACTTTCATAATACATCTCTGATAAATTTTTTAACCTATCAAAAACTTTTTTTATTCCTTTTTTAGATTTACAATAATTTGATATTCTGTTTTTCTTAATACCTATAGAACAAGCTTCTGTATATGAATCAATATCAGCACCTAAAAATATAAATTCCCAATTATTATGATTTTCAATTAATTTTTTTATCATATTCTTACTATACTCTATAGATGAATTTTCATATCCATCTGTTGTTATAATAAATAAAACTTTTTTTGGATTAATACAATCTAAATATTTTATAGTCTTTCCAATCGCATCTAATAGTGCAGTACTCCCTCTTGTATAATATGTTCTTTTGTCCATCTTTTTTACATTTTTAATATTTGTTTGTTCTGTAACAAATTCATACTTATCATCAAATAATACTGTTGTTACTCTTACATTTTGACTTTTCATCCTTTCCAAATAATTATTATAACTTTTTATAGTATCATTTTCCAATCCTGACATTGAACCACTTCTATCAAGTAAAAAAACAATATCTGTTACTTCTTTTTTCATTAATACCACTCCTCTTTTCATTAATATATTACCAAAATATAATTTAAAATTGGTCGCTAAATAAGCGACAAATATACTATATGGTATAATAGTTTTTGAAAAGGATGATATATATGAAAGAAGAACTTAAACAATATTTAAAAGAAAATTTAGAAAAAAGCAATAACAGAAAAAAATTTTTTAAAAACTTTATAACACGAATAAAAGATATATCTAAAAATGATGAATTTGAAGAAAATGAATACTACAGTATTTCGTCAATTGATGTTACTAATGAAATAAATGATTCAAATATAGATAAATATATTGAAAACAACGAAAATAAATATAATGACTTTCAAACAACTCTTTTTAAAATGATAGATGATAGAAATTTAAAAGATAGTGATGTTTATAATAAGGTACATATTGATAGAAGATTATTTTCAAAAATAAGAAATGATAAAAAATATCATCCAAGTAAAGAAACTGTTATCCTTTTAGGATTATCACTTGAACTTAATGAACAAGAAATTGATATACTTTTAAATAGTGCATCGTATTCATTACCAAAGAATAATCGTTATGACCTGATAATTAGATTTTGTTTTATTAACAAAATTTATAAAATACCTACTATTAATGAATTATTATTTGACTATAATTGTAAATTATTTGATTATTAAAATCTAATAAAAATTTGAGAGTTTTCGCTCTCTTCAGGGGGCTATTATATTAAAAAAGAGGATTGTTTAAAATCCCCGTAATATCGACATACAACTCATATAGAGTTTAATAAAATTTTATCAAAAATTGATAAATTTATCTTAATTTGATGGGTAGCTGATGGGTAGAAATAAGTTCTCCCCTTTTTACATTAGAGCGTTTTTTACAGCATTATAATTCCAAGTACCATCACTATTTTTCATTGCAACATGATTTCCTTTATTTCTTAATACTTCTGGACACTTAGATTTTGCAATATATGAATAATTATATAAGACTATAATTTCCATCTCATCACGGCTAGCCTTATCACATTCGTACTGAATATAACTTTTTTTAGATGTTGTATTATTTCTATTGCATGTTCCCCAAAAAGAATTATATGAATTGCAATAAGAGCAAGAACCAGCAGTAACCGAATCGGTTTTATCTCCAACAATTAAAACAAATTTTTTACTACCATCCATTCTTACTCTCAAATTATCTTTTATACTACAATTAAAACTTTTATCATTTGACTGATGAAATTCATGTGCATCAACAAAATCTAAATTATAAAAGTCATTCTTTTTCCAAAAATATAACTTATCAATTGCGTCTTTATCTCCAGTCCAATCACCCGCAATATACGTTTTTGTTCTATAAACCATTTCTATACATCTCCCTTACTTTATATAAATTAATTTTAGATAATAATTCTTTTGATAAAACAAGAGTTATCTTTGTAGGATATTTAAATTTAATTTTGCTAACCTTAAATGACCAAATAATTATCTCCATTAAATCCTGTTCGTTTATTTCATATGCATCTGTAAATCTAGTTAATGAGCTACTGCCAAATAATGTTATATTAACATTTCTATTTGCATATATTTTATCTAAATTATCCCAAAAGTTCATTAAGAAAGATAAGTACTCTTTTAATGATAATACAGCTCTATTATCGTCAGTAAATTTCGTTAATGATGTTAAAAGATAACTATTATATTCTACTATTTCACCTAAATTGTATTTCTTTCTTTTTCCTTTTTTTCGTAATTTATTTTCTTCTACACATTTTTCTTTTTGTTGTTTTTCAATCTCATTATCTAAATTCGTTACATCATTTTTTAAAACATTTAAAATATATTTACCATTTAATGAGTTCTCAGCAATAATTCTATTATCCACTATTGTATCAAAATATTCATTAAAATTAATAACCTTTAATCCATCTTGTTCAAATATATTTCCTTCTTTAATTTCAAATGTAGATCCACATATCTTTAAAGATATATTATTTAATTTTATTATATAAATGATCTTATAAAGATAATAAGCAATTAATAAAACAAGTGAAATAATTACCACAATTACCTTATTGCTTGATATGATATTAGAATCAAATAATGCAATAATACTTAATATACTACCAATTAACATAGCAAAACGTCCTACAGCCATTAACAACTCTTTATCATAAATTTTTATTTTCATACTACCTACCTCCAAAATGACATTATGACATTATATTTATAATTATAAAGAATAATAATAATCTTTAATTTTCTTTGCCATTAGTGCTCTACGTTGTTTTAAGAATTCATCAAAATCTTCAACAGTCATATTATCAAATCCTTCCGGAATACAATTAAAAATTAAATTTTTCTTTAATGTTTCTTTATCGACAATAGAACCTATAGTGGCAATCCCATTATTACATTGATTATTAACTTCTCGCATGTAAACATTAGGAGCTTTATTAGTTATTTGTAAATTTATTTCGGTTTGAATTAATGCAAAATTTGCAATTTGATTGTAAATGCTTTTATTATTTTTACCATTTTTTTGTAAATAATCTTTAGGAAATATATGATGCACATCTCCTCTACCTTCAACTAATGTTCTGACCTTCATATCTTTAGATAAGAATGCACTATCATTTAAAGCAATTTGAGCTATAAGATAAGTTTTCCAATAAGGAGAACTAGCTACTGGAGTATTAAAGTTTTCTACTAAAATACTATCCCAGAATGCATCACCTAATCTTCTATCTAACTCATCATTAATATATTGAATTAAATCTTCTGCTTCATTTAATCTTCTTATATCCAAGTCAAATTGAGATTCTGGAGAAGAAGTATATCTTTGAGTAATAATTGACATTATTACCCATCTCTTAACTAATTTTTCAATTACATCAGGAACTACACTCCTTTCTCTTAATAATAAGAATAAAATATATCCAAAATTTAATACATTTTGTGATCTAATTAATGAATCGTCAATTATACCTGCAGATTTTAAAATCATTACATATCTTTCAAAGTTAGTTTGACTAACAAATGCTTTTACGCCATCATATAATTTTTTATAACTATCTTCTACAATATCTTCTCTATATTCTCTTGTTTCAAAATCACGACCAGATAGTAAGCTTACTAAATCTTGTAATTTACCTCTTTTAAACTTATATGTAAATGCCACTCTTAAAACATCTACATAACTTGGTAAATATAAATCTTCATTTTTATCTTTTATCCATGTTATCTTATTAAAAATATCCTTAGTACTAAATGCAGAATCATTATTTTTTATATTATCAAAATCAATAGGTGTCTTAGCGAAATGACAAAAATAATCAATAGTTTTTCTAATATCATTACCCTCATATTTTTCGTTAACACTAATTTTACTCATTGCAAAATCAGCTTGAGATAAAACTACACCAGCTGAATTTATTCTAACAAATATTTCTGTTACTGTTTCAATATCTAACATTGAACCTAACTCAATACGACCAATCATTATATTTTTAATAGATTGTAATTTTGTTATTTTTTTACTTACTTCATTTGCATCAATATTAAATTTATCTGCATAACTTCTTACAAATTCAAAAGTATTAAATCCAGATTTCATTACTTCAGCTATATCTGATATCCATTCTTCTTGTTTTTCAATTGCGGGATTACTTGTTTGAAACTCTTCTGTTTGAAGATTAAATGCAATTTTTATTCTTTTCTTTTTATAATCACTATCTAGTACTTCTTTACCTAGCAATGAAGCAGTTAAAGCAGTAATTCTTTGCTGTCCATCTATCAATATTTGTTTTCCTTCAGATGCAGAGCCATCTTTTAATTTTACATCTGGACTTTTCCATGTGATTATATAACCAACAGGATACTCTCTATATAAAGAATCAATTAGATCCCTAACTTTTGTTGTATCCCATACAAATGGTCTTTGTATTTCTGGAATGGCTATGGTTCCATCATTAACATATCCAAGTAACGTTTCAACACTAACATTATTTACATCAAATTTTGCCATTTTATCACTCCTTTATTTATAAATTGTTTAATACTCCATTATCTAAATCATCTATGTTATACATAGTTTCTAATTCATTAAAAGTTTCTTCTAAATTTTTTCTAGCACTAATCCAACCAGTTCCATCTGTAAACCATATAAAAGTTACACCATCAACTTTTTTAGATTCTTGAGCTAGCATTTTATAACTTCTTGCAGTTTCATTTAATTTTGATCCACCACTAGAATAAAAATTTGTTTCTATTACATATACCTGTTTATCTGTTTTAATTACAAAATCAAATCTTTTAGTTGATGTATTATGCCCAGACATTTCACTCAAATCAAGATTCCATTTCTTTTCTATATCTTTTAGATACATCTCTTTAAAATAATTAACATCTTTTTCATAACCTGCTTTTATTATATATGACTCAACCAAATTTTCCATTAGATGACCACCACGATTTTTTCTACCATTTGAATCTAATCCAACTTCAATTCCTAAAACATAGTCATATAAATTATTTATAATATGATTTTGTAGTAAATCAAATAAACCACTTTCTCTCATAAATTTAATATAATCTTTTATAGAATAAACCATTTTATCAAACTTAAACAAATATTCATTTATTTCATCTTTAACAAATATTTCTCTTGAACGTACTGCAAGTAGTAATGGTATGCACTCTAGAGTTTCAGGATACTTAATTAAAATATTTTGAAATTCCTCCTCAATATTTTTACTACCAATTAAAGAATTTAAAATATTAAGTTCGACTTTAACCTTATCCACATTTTTGTATATTTTTTCAAAATCAACATAATAAGTATAATCTGATATACTTGTTTTAAATTTACTTATCCAATCATTAAAATTTCTATTCATCATTTTCTTCCTTTCTTCTAATAGTTAAATCAAGATATTCTTTTTCTTGTTCTATTCCTATATATTTTCTATTTAATTTATTCGCTACAATTCCTGTTGTTCCACTTCCATTAAACGGATCTAAAATTAAATCTCCTTCATCTGTAGATGCTAATATTATTCTTTCTAATATGGCAATAGGTTTTTGAGTTGGATGTTTTCCTTGTTTTTTCTCACTAGGTTTAGTTAATGATGACTCCCAAACATCTTTCATTTGTTTATTATCATTTAACTCTTTCATCAAGGAATAATTAAATTTATGTTTTGCTTTTTTAATATCTTTTTTTGCCCATAAAATTGTTTCTGTTGAGTGAACAAATGCACGACAGCTTATATTTGGTGGTGGATTTAATTTTTTCCAAGTTATATTATTTATTATTTTAAAGCCTTCTTGTTCCAATGCCATACCTATTGAGTAAATATTATGCATTGTTCCACTAATCCATATTGTTCCTTCATCTTTTAAAATATTGTAACACAATTTAATCCATTTCCGATTAAACTTATGTTTTTTATCAATATTTATTTTTTCATCCCATTCACCTTTTTTTACACTTACCATTTTACCTGCACTACAACTTATACCATCTCCAGATAAAAAATAAGGAGGATCTGCAAAAATCATGTCTATTGATTTAGGTTCAATCTTTTTTAATTCTTTAAATGAATCTCCTTTTATCAATTTAAAACCATCTGTTTCATAATATGGTTTATTAGACATATTACCACCCCTTTATATATCAACTAATTAAGAAAATAATGGCAGTATTTTTTCATTTAACAATGATACTGCACTCGATACTAAGCCAACTACAGCTGGACCTTTTTCTAAAGCAAAATTAAATATTTTAATTAACTTACTTTTTATTTTCTCTTTATCTCCAGAATTTACAACACTTTCAAGTACTCTTAATTTATCTTCTAAATCTTCTTTTTCTTCTTTTGATAATATATCATCAGATAATTCATTAATATTATTAATTACTTGCTCTAATGTTATATTAACATTTGCTACAGCTTCTGCATTAGATATATTTTTAATATTTATGCCAGTTCCTTTATTTGACTGAAATAAACCACACTTAATATTTTCTTTATGATTTTCTAACATTGCTTTTATTCTTTTTAAATCTTTCTTTGCTTCATTTTCTGTAATTTTTTGATATCCTCTCATTATACTTCTTGAATTTAAATTGCTTGTAAATCCATCAATTTCCTTGTTGTACACCGAAATCATCTCTTCAATAAAATCTTTAATTTCATTTAAATTGTCAGAGATATATAATTTCTCACATTTTGCAATATGTGAAGAAATAACACTTGTTTTACTCATCAAAACCTCCTGTTTCTTTTTCAAAGTTTGTTATAATAACTTCTTCTACTTTTCCCCTTTTATTTCCATTAGCATTTATGTTTCTTTTAGCCTCAATTACATGTATATGAAAATCTTTATATAAATCATTTATTAAAGTTGTATTGTGATTAGAAAGCATTACATAGCATCCTCTATCTGACAATTCTTTAAACACTTTAGCAAGTCTTTTTTGTTCTTCTTTTCCAAAACCATCTTCAGTATAACTATTAAATGTAGATGTATCAGAATCGTAAGGTGGATCAAAATAAACAAAATCTCCTTTTTTGGCATCTTTTACAGCTTCTTCAAAATCAACTGACAATAACTTAATATCGTTATAATTTAAATAACCACATATAATACCTAAATTTTGTCCTTCATAAGTATTTACTTTAGTTTTCTTGCCAAATGGTACATTAAATTCATTTTTGCTATTAACCCTATATAATCCGTTAAAACAAGCTTTATTTAAATAAATAGTACGAGCTGCTCTTTTATAATCTGCTAACTTATTAAACTTCTTTTTATCTCTATCAATATTTCTAACTTCATAATAGTATTCTTCTGAATGTTCAGTTTCATGGTGATTTAATTCTCTACACATTGCTTCGAATTTTTTTTCATCTTTAATACATTCATATACATTCATAAGTTCTTTGTTATAATCATTAATAACAGCTTTTTTAGGTGAAAGTTCAAATAATAATGCTCCTCCGCCTATAAATGGTTCATAATAAGTATTAAACTCGTATGGAACATATTGCTTTAATTTATCTATTATTTGTCTTTTTCCACCAGCCCACTTTACAAATGGTTTTCCTTTTATCATATTAAAACCTCCTACATATCTTTTGGTAATTTATCATAATCATATTTATGTTCCACCTCTTCTAATTCATCAAAAGACCATTTGATATCTTCTATAGCTTTATCTATTGTATATAAACTATTATTACTTTCTTGCATTATTTTTAAATGCTCAATTATATAAAACAAGTGTTGTCTTGCTTTTTTTACCTTTTTTCTTTTTTGAGCATCAAAATCTAATAAATCTAATTCTGACTTTTTATATTTTTCAATCATTTCTTTTAAATCCTTCGTGGATTTATTTTTATATTTATCTAAAGACAAATAATCTAAAAATTCATCATAACCAGCACCTTTTAAAAGATTAGTTAAAGATAAATCTAAAGTTTCAGCTATCTTCTTTAAAGAATCAACATCTACTTTTTTAATTTTTCCATTAATAATATCATTTAAGGTACTTCTACTTATTCCAGATAATTTAGCAAGTTCTCTTTGAGAAATTCCTTTAGTAATTCTGGCATTCTCAATAATATTTTTAAGTTCATTTGAATTCATATTTTCACTTCTTTCTCCAAATTATTCCTTCTAGATTTAATTTTATCACTTTTCTCAAAATTTGTCTATAATTTCGGACAAAATATATTAACAAGTTTTTCGGACAGTATTATTATGATATTGACTGACATATTGGACACAATGAATTTAGTTGAATTTGTTCTTTGAAAACTTAGTCTTAGTGGAAATCGTCGATAAGCCATTAAGTAAAAAAAAAGCAAGGCAGAATACCCTATTGGCACGGGAGTTACGAAATAACTAAAATTTCACAAAGAGCAAATGCTTAGATAGAACTCTACCCTTTTAAAATTAGTAAAGGAGATGTTAAAAGTGGATCAAAAATATTTTACTTTAGTAAGAAAAGATGTTTTAGATAATCCTGATTTATCATTAAGTGCAAAGGATTATATTATTTAATCTGTTAAAAATCAAATCACAGTTCGTAGTAGTTAAGTTAAAGGATTTAAATTCTCCACTTCAAAAACTAAAATTAGAATTCATGACTTCAGACATTCTTGTGCTTCTCTACTTGTTAATAATGGTGTTAATATAACGGTTGTTGCTAAATATCTAGAACACACTAAAATTGAAAAAACACTAAATATTTATACACATCTATTTAATTCTGCTTTAAATGAAATTGTTGATTTAATTGATAAATTAGAATAAAAAAATGCTAAAAAATTTCATTAGCATTTTTAATATATAAATTTTGAAACAAATATTAAAAGTAATAATGATTACCATCACTTAATTTTGCTTTTATCTCATATCTATCAATATTATCACGTTTAAATTCAGCAATTTCTATGTATTTGTTTGGATTAGAAATAAATGCCTCCCATGAAACAAGTGAGCAGTAATGATCATAGTTAGAATCATAAATATTTTCTTTTGGGTTAGTTTTATATTTTTTTAATACATTAAACATATTTTTTCTAACCAGATTATTAAAATCTTTTATTCTAATATAGTCAATTCTTTTTTCTAACAATGCTTTTTCTACTGCAGGTGTATAAATTGCTATTAACCCATTAGGTCTATTATTTTCTCTATTCTCAAGAGAATATCTTACTTCATCATAAATCCAATCATCAATTTCATTCGAAAGCCAGTTTTTCTTATATTCAATTGATTCTGGAGTTAAAATAACAATAGTTACACTCGTACCTCTTAGTTTTGAATAAAGGTAACTCTTAATTGTATTATCTGTATATTTCGATCTATCTTCTGACTCAGAACAATTTATGATGTTATCATTTTTATCAAAAATCTGTTCAAGTTTTTCTTTGTACAAATGTCCATCACTATATCTAAAAGAAATAAAAATTTTTCTTGCCATACTACTTCTCCTTACATAAATCTAATTACTACACTTATTAAAATAAATAAAATATAAAAACCATATATGGAGAAAGAACCAAATGCTGATAAGGTCATCGCAATAATTTCACACTTTAAATCGGTATTTTTGGGTTTCATATCATATATTTCTTCTTCATCTAAAATCCCATCATTTAGTTTATATGAAAATTTGTTATATTTATTTACATATGTTCTTTCAAGAGCCAAATAATATGCATCAACTATCATACAAATAATAGTAATTACAATACCAATCCACCAATAATTATTAATCTTATTAATAGCAATTAAGATTGTTATAAATATTGTATAAATAACACACATTGAAGCTTTAATAATTCCGCTTAAGCTACTCATTCTTGAAATATTGTTTTCCAACATTTGTAAATAACATATTACGCTTGGATTATCCTTTAGTTCCATTATATTTTTTTTCATACAATCCCTCCTATGAAAATAAAAAAATGAGCATATTCCATTATTAAAATGAAATACACTCTTATTTTCTATATATTATTATACTCATTTTCTATTAATAAAGCAACTATTTGAACTTAATTCTTAATTGTAAAAAAAAAATGGTACCTATTTGGTACCTAATCATATTTTTAGAGAATTATCTTATCAGTAAAACCCTTATATTTCCTATAAAAAATGAGAGCGATATAAGTTAATCGCTCTCTTCAGGGGGCTATAAAATATCACTCACTCTTAAATCTAAATATTAATAAATCGTTATAAAATAAGACAAAATAGTTTATTTAAGTTTAAACAAATTTAATTATATAACACTAAAAATATATATTTTGGTGTGTAGATGGGTGTGTAGAATTGATTAAAAAACACAAGATTATTAATTTATCCTTGTGTTTTTTATTATTCTTCTATATTTTCAATTTTAGATTTTATATAATCATCTAATAATTCTGAATCCTTTGTTACCCATTTATAATCACTATGTTCTTCACTTAAAGCAACTTCAAATTCTTCTTTATTAACAGATATAAGAAAATTAATTTCTAAATTATGAATTAATTCACCATTTTTATTTTTTACTTCATCATCATAACTAATTATTCTTGATTCAAAATCACGATTCAAACCAATTTCTTCTTTTAATTCCCTTTTTAATCCTTCAACTAAAGTTTCTCCATTTTCTAAATGCCCTCCTGGAAATTCCCAAGCTCCTGGATATAATTCGTCATTTTCGTCTCTTTTTACTATCAATAATAAATTATCTGATTTTAATATTCCTGTTAGAACAATATTAACATACATTTAATCACCTCATTATAAATTTAAAGTTAGTATAAAAAATATTTTTTCTTATTTATTGTAATTATTAATTTTCATTATTAAATAAAAAATTATATGTACATCTTTTAATTAGTTACTTTCTATAATTATAACACAATTTAAAATTTATTATTACATTAAATAAAAAAACCAGTTGAATGTATCAACTGAAATAATAAATTATTATTTTTGATTGTGTAATTCCTTAAATAATGTTTTTGCATATTCACATTGATTATAATCAACATCATATATCGTTTTATTTTTATTATATGAACCCATTGCACATCCTCCACCACAAGAACCAATAACTTCACAATTTAAGCATTTTTCATTAGAAAACTTATTTCTTTCTCTCCAATAATTCCAATTTTCACAATTAGTAAAATCTTCAAATAAATTTCCCATATAATTTTTTGGATGTTTTTCTAGTGCTTGACAAGAGAATACTCTTCCATTGGGAAATACAGTTATTTTTCTACTACTTCCACAAGAATTTCTAGTTATATCTTTATTTAAACCTAATATACCTTCATATAATTCAACAAAAGAATAATCAAAAACTTTATTTCCTATCCTTTTGTATGCTTTTATCATTTCTCTTGCTAATTTTAAAGGGTACTCTTCATTTATATTATATGAATCAGTAATAAGAATGTTCACACCAAAATCTTTAACATCCAATTTTTCTATAATATTACACAAAATTTCACTAAAATTATCAACATTAGCGTCTGATGCTGTAATCATTGGAACAACATTAACACCTGCTTTTTTTAATTTCAAAACATTTTCTATTACTATGTCAAAACTTCCAGTACCATTATGCATTTTTCTATGCATATCATGTTGCTCTTTAGTTCCATCAATAGAAACTTGAACTTCGACATTATTATTTTTATATATATCAAATAGTTCTTTATCATATATTGTAAGATTTGTATTAATTACAATACTTGTATATTTATCATTGAAAGTTTGTCTAGCATATGGAATAGCTTGTTTTAACAATTCTTTATTTAATGATGGCTCTCCACCATAAAATGTAATTTGTTGCCAATAATTGTCATCTTTTTTATTTTGTTCTACAATTGTTTTAAACTTATCTATTGCATTTTGTGCAACTTCAAAACTCATATTACTTCTTTTTAATAATGATTCACTTATATCACTTCTATAAAAGCAATAATCACAATTCAAATTACAACTAGTTGTAGTTATTAAATATAAACCTTGAAATTGTTTATCAGTTGTTCTTTCTTTTAACAATTTAATTAATTTGGCTTCTTTATTTTTTGTTGTAATGATATATGGATTATTTTTTATTTCATCTGGTATAGATTCTAAACCTATTTTTCCTTTATTATTTTTTACAAAATCTACAATATAGCTATCACATTTTAATTTTTCTTTTTTTATTGCATCCCATAATGTATTATCATCTAAAACATGAATAAATGTAGAAATTTTAAATTCATTTTTCATATTTACAGTCCTTATCTGCATCATCTAAGGCATAATCTGGGAACATTCCTATATCATATACTTTTTGGCAGTCAGGATCTGGTGCATTAAAGTCACCAAGATATTTAGACATGGCATGTAATCTACAACCACCTCTACATAAACCCCTTGCTAAACAATTGCCACAAACACCTTTTAAATCATCTGGATTTACATTTACAAATTTTAGTAATTTTTCATTATATTTCCAAATGTCTGAAATTTTATTATTTCTAACATTATCAAATATAAACATATCATTGTCGGATGCCACATGACATAAAGCCACATTGCCAGAATATCCAATTCCTAACATTGCTTTCCCCCATGGACAAAAACTATGTCTATATATATCTATAGGAATAATTGCCATATTTAATTCCACAGTTAAATTTTCATCATTTGCATGTTTTCTCAAAAAGTCATAATAAAAATCATCCATCAATTTTTTTACTTTAGGATATGGTACTCCATATTCATCATTTGCTGTTACACCTTTTCCATATTCAATTATATTTGGTAATAATCTAAAACCTAAGCCTAATTCTTCATGAATAGTTTTCGCTAATTTTGGTATTTCATCATAGTTACTATTACTTAATACAGTAATAATTCTTAATGGAATTTCATATTCTTTAATTTTATTTATAGTTTTAAAAGTTTTTTCAAATGAACCCTTACCCCTAGTCATATCATTAGTTTCAGGATTAATTCCATCTAAGCTAATTGACATAGATAAGTGATCCTTATATTTTGCTAACTCTTTTATTTGTTCTTCAGTAATAACAGTACCATTTGTTTCAATACTAACATTTAATCCTAAATTGATTGTTTCCTTAATTAATTGTACACTATTATTACGGCAAAAAATTTCTCCACCAGTCATATTTACTTTCTTTAATCCAACTGTTTTTGCATCTTTAAAAATTTCAAGCCATTCTTCATTTGATAATTCTCTTTTTATACACTCATTATCCTTATTTTCATTTCTACCACAATAAGGACATTTTAAATTACATCTATTTGTTAATATTATAGATAAAATTTCTAATTTATTTTCATTCATACTACTCACTCCTAATCTATAAAAATTAGGGAGAATAAGAAATTATTCTCCACTAATCAACAATTAACCACGTTTACAATTGTAAACAACTTCTTCTTCAGCTAATTTGTTTATTTTATCTAAAAATAATGCTTTCACAATCTCACCTCCTTAAATCAATTCATCTATTAATTTAACGATTACTTCAAATGTTTTATTGCTATAATCATATCCATTTACTTCAGATATATCAGCATATATTTTTTTATCATTAAATCCTAATTTTATTCTATATTTTATACAATATTTTTTAATCTTCTTTATGCATTTAATTAATTTTTCAATGCTTGTCCTATTTTCTCCAACTTTATATAAATTAGAATAACCTAATTCATTCTTTACTAGGATACATCCCTTTACCAATTCGATTATTTCATCATCTGAATAAAAGTCTTTTTTTATTTTGCTCAAATTACTCATAATTGTCATTGGACAATATTCTAATGAACTATATTTATTTTTTCTTGTATCTAAACAATCAATATCAATAGATATAAATATCGTTGTTGGATTTATTTTTTTTATGTCTTTCTTTATGTTAAATGATTTTTTTATTTTAATTTTTTCTTTTATATCATTTGGAACATCATTAAATGTATTCATAATTTTATAATTTGGAACTCCATAAACTATAAAATTATCTATTATCTTTTCTTTTAACAATTTTGAAAATACATTACCCTTCCATAAACTATCATTATAGTCATATGTATCACTATGCATATCAAAACAAATAACTAAAACCCTTTCTTTTTTATTTTTATTTAATTGTTTCAACACAAAATATGTATCTGAATGACTTGGTGATATTATTAAATTACAATCATCTATTTTTTTTATATTATCTTCTATATCAATAATATTATCATTGTAGTAAATATGTAATTCAGTATTAATATTGATTATATTATTTTCGTGAATTATATCATAATATTCATAATATAATTTTGTTGCATATTTACAAAAAACATTATTCATATTTTTAATTCTGTTTATTATTAATTCAATGTTATCAATATCTATATCGTTTGTTGGTATATGTTTTTCTCTTGCAAATAACCCTATCATTACATTCTCCTAGTTTTTTTTTTATCATCAGTATTTAACTCATGATAGTGTTCAACAACAGTTCTATCATAATATGATAATTTACCAGTAGGTAATGTTAACGTTCTTTCAATTCCTAAATTATCAACAAAATCAGGATTATGTGATACTACTAACATTGTTCCCTTGAATGTTTTAAAAGTTTCTGCAATTATTAATTGTGTTTCTGGATCTAAGTGATTTGTTGGTTCATCTAATATCAACAAATTAGCACCTTTCAAAGATAACTTTGCTAATGCAACTCTACTTCTCTCACCAGGAGATAATATACCAACTTTTTTAAATACATCATCGCCAAAGAATAAAAATCTTCCCAAAACAGCTCTTAAATTTCTTTGATTAATATTAATATCTGAAAAATTTTCTAATATTGTTTTATTGTTATCCAACAATTCATGTTCTTGTGCATAATATCCAATATCTGTTTTGTTTCCTAAAGCGATTTCACCATCATCTGGATTTAACTGACCTATTATCAATTTTAATAAAGTAGATTTACCTGCACCATTTTCACCTACTATTAAAAACTTTTCACCTTTATAAATATCTAATGATAAATTATCAATAATATTTTTATTAGAATCTTTATCATACTTAAAACTTAAATTTTTAATCTTTATTGGAATATCAGAACTTTCACGATCTATATTCATTTTAATCTTTGCTTTTTTCTGTTGAGGTGCAACTTCTATTTTATTAGCTTTTAATTTTTCAAGTTTCTTTTCACGATCTTGTGCCATCTTTTTCTTTTTGCCTGAAGCAGTTGCATATTTATCAACAGTAGCTTGTAATCTTTCTATTTCTTTTTCTTGTATTTCAGCTTGTTTTAATAACGCTTTTTCTCTTTCATCATGTAATCGTTGAAAATCATTATAATTGCCATCATACAATTCCATTTTCTTTGTTCTTTTATCTAAAAATAATGTTTTTGTTGTAACTTGATTTAAAAATTCAATATCATGAGAAATAACAAATACACTTCCCTTATATCCCTTTAAATAATTTATAACAAATTCTTTTGTTTTTTTATCCAAATGGTTTGTTGGTTCATCTAATAAAACAATTTCAGGTTTTGAATATAATAATTTTGCAAAAGCAACTTTTGATTTTTGTCCACCTGATAAATTAGATAATTTTTTATCTAACATTTCCATTGATATATCCATTCCATCAATTATTTTTAATAGAATACTTTCAGCACTATAATAATCCCAATACTCTAATCTTTGTTGTAATTTATCAACTTTCTTAAATAATATTTTTTGTTTCATTTCATCTGGTTCTTTTGATATTTCTTCATAAGTATTTTGTAATTCATTATTTAGTTTTTCTATTGGTCTTCCCGACATTAGAAAATCGAATACACTTATATCCATTGAAGGAACTTCATCACTAATAACTTGAGGTAATAGTCCCACTCTAGAATTATTTTCAAGGATAATTTTACCACCATCCGGTTGTATAGTGCCCATAATAACTTTAAAAAATGTAGTTTTACCAGCGCCATTAACTCCTACAATACCTACTTTTTCATTACTTCCAATACTCAAATTAATGTCATTAAAAATATCTTGCACACCAAACGATAAAGACAAATCTTTTATTTGCATAATAATCGCCCCTTTTTTAGTATTAAAATATTCTTGTAAATCACTTGTATTATATTGTTTTTATTATAAATTGTCAATTATTTCCAATAAATTATAAATCTATTTATCTACTATTAACCCTTTTTTAAATTGCCTAATATTTTAGCATAAATTTACAATTTGTCAATTTTTAACTACTTATTAACTATTTTTCTTTTTTTATGTCTTAATACCATAACTATTATAAACACTATTAATGTAAAGAATCCCATTGATAAAAATGTTAATATTATTGAACCTATAATGGATAATCTTTGAATTTCCAAATTATAATTATTTTCGTTTCCATTTTCATCTATTATTACTAATTTATACTTGTTATATCCAACTTTCAAATTTGTATTTTTAATTTCCTTACCATTATTAAATAATTTTAAAGTTGATTTTGAATCACTTAATGAAAAATCATAATTAAATTTCTCTGTCCAATAAAATACAAATGTACTTCCTTTTTTATCTTCAAATTGAATTGTACTATCATTAACCTTAAATTCTCTTATTATAACATTAGATTGAATAACTTTCCTTTTTATATTCAATTCATATACTTTTTCATTACCATTTTCCGCAGTTACTATTATTTTAATTTTATTAATGTCAGTTTTAGATAAATCATCGATATTTCCCTCTATTTTATATTTAGACTTTATATCATTCAAAACAACATATATACTAATTGATTTTTTACTTACTTCATGTTCCATAACATCAGAAATATCTGTTATTATATCGTCTTCAATTTTAATACTTTCAATACTCACATCATTACTTTTAACAGCTTCTTTATTTACATTACTAGTAGCATTATTTCTTATGGAATTACTATAATTATTTGAACCACTAGTTTGACCTGCAGTTCCTTGATTTGTATTATATCCAGAGCAAGGATCAGAATAAATTGCATCTCCATCTGCATAATAATTATTACCATTTGTAACAGCAACATGCCAATGTGTTCCGCCATGACCATCACTATGCATTCCATATGTAACACCATTTGGACATGTTTTTATGCTACTTTTTCTCAATCCACCACCTGTTGCAAATACATTTATTGGAATTATAAATAAAATAAATAATAATAAATACAAAATAATATTTTTATTAATCTTCATACTAAAACACCTACTCTATATACATTATATCACACACATAAAATATATAATATACTAAATTACTCTACAATACTATTTATTGTACAGCAACTTTTTTTATTTATAAAAACTATACAATAATGATTCTATTTTCAGAAAGTAATTAGTAAGAAGTTTTAATTAATACATTTTTATGACATCATGACAGTAGTTTACCACCCCTATTTATTATTTTAGGGCATGGGGTCTCCCATACAGCGAATTTTTAGTGTCAGGAGTAAAAATTCAGAGCTGGCTAGGACACACAAAAATAACAAAAATAATTTAATAATTAATAATATGAGAAAATCATATTATTTTTTTTACAATAATACCCTAGTAATTAATGGTGTCATTGATGTCATAATTATATTTTTATAAATTAAAAGAATTTAAAATATGATTTTAGACTATACTTTTTGCCAATTTTGGTACAAATAATTGAAGGAGATTTAATTTTTTTATAAAAAAATTTAAAAAGTTTTAAAAATAGACTTAACTTTTTACTGATTTTTGTACAAACAATTGAAGGACAAAAAATCTTTCAAAAAATTTAAAGGAAAGGATGTGAAAGATATGACTGCTGAAGAAACATTAAAATTAATTTCAAAACAATGGTGTAATTTAGAAGATTTAATGGAATTAGGTGAAATAGGAAGAAATAATGCATTAAAAATTAAAAAAGAAATTAGAAATAATTTAATAGAAAAAGGATATAAACTTCCAAATCATAATATACCAATGAATGAAGTTATAAAGTATCTTAATATAGATATTAATTATTTAGAATCAAGAATAAAGAAAGGAGTATAAAATGAAATCTATAAATGAGATAAAATATATAAAGAAAGACTATATTATTGATGAAATTATGAGAACTAATGGATTATACTGCTTAATTGCATATCCAAAAGTTGGTAAATCTATGTTAGCACTTCAAATTTCAGATTGTATTGCTAATAATAAACCTTTTTTAGAATGTAATACAAATCACTCACCTATTTTATATATAAGTACTGAAAGTTCTGGTAATCAATTATTAGAAAGAATAAATATGATGAATATAAAATTTAAAGATAATGATTTTCAGTATATTGATAGAAATGAATATTCTAATTTTTTCTTAAAAGATTTAGAAGTAGATATTAGTGATTTTGCTAGAAATCAAGATGGTAAATTAGTAATTGTTGATATGTTAAAAGATATTGAATTTGATACTGAATACGATATTAATAGTTATCAAGATGTTGGTCAATATGTTTTACCAAAACTTAGATATTTGTGTAATGTGTATAATATATCAATTCTATTTTTACATCATTTAAACAAAAAAGGTAAATCATTAGGTAGTACAGCATTAGATGGATTGGTTGATGGAATATTAAAATTAGAACAATCTGAAAATAATAGTAAATATTATAAATTGAATATTACAAATAGAGATTATGAAAGTAAGGAGTTTCATTTAAAAAAAGATGATAATTGTATTTTAAATATTACAAATGAATTAAATGAAAGTACTATGCCTGAAGCATTAATATTTTTAGTAAATTATTGTTCTAAACATAAAGATATTACAATAACTGCTACTGAACTTGCTAACAAATATAATAAACCTATACTTCCATCAGTATATGGAACATTAATTCATAAATACATTAAGGAATTAGAAAAAGAAGGATTAAAAATTGAGTATCATAGAAAAAGTAATGAAAGATTATATCACTTTTTATATGAAGAACCTAATATAGAATTCGAAGATATCATGTCCTAGCCAGCTCTGAATTTTTACTCCTAGCATTAAAAATTCGCTGTATAGGAGGACCCATACCCCACAAAAAAAATATATTAAATAAAATATTCATATCACTTCTAATTTTATATTTAAACGGTCTAAATTTCGTGTTAAAATAGATTTAGGAGTGAGTGATTGTTTTGTAAGAAAAGGAGGTAAAATGGCAACAAAACTATTACCACAAAATAGATGGACTAAAGATGGTAGAAAATGGATTTTTTATCAATGGATTCCATCATTAAATGGAACTAGAACTAAATATACATCTAAAGCATACTTTACTAAAAAAGAAGCTCTTATTGCTGAAAGAGATTTTGTTAGTAGTTCAAATAATTATATTGATTGTAAAAATATGACATTTAAAGAATTGTATACACAATATTACGAATATCAAGAAGATAAAGTTAAACAAACTACTTTAAAGACTTATAAAGATAGAATTAGATATATGAAAATATTTGATAAAATTAAAGTAAAAGATTTAACTTACAAGCATTATGAAATTTGGAGAAAAGAAATAAATAAATTAGATATTAAAACTAGTTATAAAAATGATATTCAAAAATTTATTAAAAGTGTACTTAATTGGGGTATAAAAAGATATGGATTTGAAATTAATATGTTTTATATGCAAATGGAGACTTTTAAAAATCCTAATGAAATTGAAGAAGATATGGAAATTTATACTTTTGATGAATTTCAACAATTCATAAGTAAAGAAAAAGATATTAAATATATATGTTTATTTGAAACACTATATTATGATGGACTTCGTAAAGGTGAATTAAGAGGTCTAACTTGGAATGATATTGATTTTAAAAATAAAATAGTTAGAATTAATAAAAATGTCGTATCTATAGGTGGTGAAGGTTCTAAGTCATATAATTTAACTACTCCAAAGACTAAAAAAAGTATTAGAACACTTCCAATACCTGATATATTAATTAATCATTTAAAACAATTATTTGAAGAAAATACAAAATATTATGGATTTAATAAAAAATGGTTTGTATTTGGAACAGATCAACCTATTACTAATTTTAAAATACGAGATAGGAAAAATAAAATCGCAAAAGAAGCTGGATTACATTGTATTAGAGTTCATGATTTTAGACATTCATGTGCATCTCTATTAATTAACAATGGTGCAAATATAACAGTAGTTGCAGAATATTTAGGTCATTCTAAAATCGATGAGACATTAAATACCTATGCACACATGTATAAAAGTAGACTTATAGATGTTGTAAATTCAATAAATAAAATAACTTTTAATGTATAATAATACCCTATATGGGTGTGTAGATGGGTGTGTAGAACCTATCTAAATTACTAAAATCCCTTATTTTATAACAAAAAATGGAGCCTAATGGCTCCTTCAGGGGGTTTTGGTTACACTTTCACACATATCCGTAAAAGTGTGTGTTACGTAACATATCGTTACGCTATATTAATAATAAAATATTTTAATTTAAAAGTCAATATCTTTAATCCATATTTATACTTTCTTTTAACATATTTTTTAAAACCTCATATTTATCAATATTATCTAATACTTTTTCAGAATCAGCTTTAGCTTTTATCAAAAGTTCATAATCTTTTTGAATATTTGCTAGTTTAAAACTCATATCACCACTTTGTTTTATACCAAATAAATCACCTGATCCTCTTAGTTTTAAATCTTCTTCAGCAAGTGTAAATCCATCACTTACATTCTCCATTATATTAAGTCTTTCAGTCTCTCTATTAGTCATTAAAACACAGTATGATTGTTCACTATTTCTTCCTACTCTACCTCTTAATTGATGAAGTGTTGCAAGGCCAAATTTATATGCATCAAATATAACTATCATAGTCGCATTTTTAACATCTACTCCAACTTCTATTACGGTAGTACTTATTAATATATCTATTTTTTTATTTACAAAGTCATCCATAACTTTATTTTTTTCTTTAGGCGAAAGTTTACCATGCATAACACCTATATTATAGTTTTTAAATGCTAATTTAAACTTCTTTTCTAGTTTCTTAGTATCTTCCATTTCTTCTTCTGAATCTTCTATTAATGGAGATACTATATATATTTGATGACCTAAATCTAATTCTTGTTTTATTTTTACAAGTACTTTTTTTATATCACTATTATCAAATACTTTAGTTATTATCTTTTTTCTTCCACTAGGCATTGTATTTATTATAGATATGTCCATATCTCCATATATAGTAAGAGCATATGTTCTCGGTATTGGAGTTGCACTCATATAAAGTACATCAGGCATATTACCTTTATTTCTTAAGTTATTTCTCTGATTAACTCCGAATCTATGTTGTTCATCTGTTATTACTAATCCTAAATTATTATATTTTATATCATCTTCTATTATAGCATGCGTTCCTATTACCATATTTATCTTACCTGATTTTAATCTATCATATATTTTATTTTTTTCACTTTTTTTAGTACTTCCTGTTAGAAGTGCAATTTCTATATTATATCCTTCTAATAGATTTTTAAAATTTTCATAATGTTGATTAGCTAATACTTCAGTTGGAACCATAAGTGCACTTTGATATCCACTTAAATATAACGCATACATACTTATTAATGCTACTATTGTTTTACCTGAACCAACATCACCTTCTAATAATCTATTCATTCTTTTATTACTTTTTAAATCCTTAAATATATCATTTAATGCTTCTTTTTGATGAATAGTTAATTCAAATGGTAATCCATTTATAAATTCATTAATTTTAACTATATCAATATCTTTTTCATAACCAATATTTAAATTATTATTTTTTCTTTTTAGTGCATTTATTTTCATCATAAATATAAATAGTTCTTCATATTTACATCTATTTATCGCATCTTTTAATCCTTTTTTTGGATTATGAATTATTCTAAGTGCTTCTTTTTTATCTATAAAATTATACTTATTTATTATTTCTTCTGGTATATAATCTACAATATTACATTCATTTAATGCTTCATTTATATATTTATTTAATGACTTATTATTTATACCTTTTACTAAGTGATAAATAGGCTCTATTAATGTTCTATCTCCTAAATCAAATAACTTTATATCTGCTGCATTTATTGTATTACTTTTGGTATCATATTTACCTATTACAGTTATATATTTTCCAATTAATAAATTAGGTTTTAAAAATGCTCTATTAAATATTACAACATTTACTAAATTATTACTTGTATTAAACTTAAATGATAATCTATTCATATTTTTAAAGTAACTAATAGTTGGAATAGTTTCTATAATTCCAGATACTACTACTTTTTCTTCATATAAGGAAGTTTGTTTTAATATTTCGTATCTATATGGATAATCATTTATTAAATCATTAACATTATTTATTCCAAGTTTATTTAATGTACTTACTGTTTTAGGTCCAATACCTTTTATATTTGTTAACTCAGTCAAAACCATTCACATCCTTTAAAAATATTATAACATATTTTTTAAAAAGTACTTGACAAATTACCCATTTATAAGTAATATATATGCTACCAATTCCCAAATGGCGAATTGGTGCTAGTATCACACTAGCCAACCCCTTTTTATTCTTTTTTATAGAGCTGCCCTTCAGGGGGGACGGCTCTTTTTTTGACCTAAAAATAGAAAGAAAGTGTAGTTATTATTTTTTAACTACACTTTTTATTTCTTGTAATTCAAATCTATATTTTTGTTTTACATCTGGATATTTATCATGATCTACTTCACTTAAAAACATATCAAGTGGTCTAGCATATATTCCATTTTTATGATTAGTATTTTCACTATTTGTACATTCATATATAACTAATTCTTCACCTGTTTCAGAGTGTTTAGCAACTGTTATAACATGTGCTGTTGCTCCTTTAAAATGTCTCCATGTTGTATTTGGTTTAACTTCTCTCATTTGTTCCTCCTCTTAATTACTTAAATTTTTATAATATTCAAATCTTTTAATTGCTTCTTTTTTATTTTCTGTTAATAATTCTTTAGCAAGTTTTGGA
>OLPW01001274.1_pt1 | contig 26691 bp, 26 predicted proteins | sample 1672161 | NCBI WGS metagenome assembly OLPW01 (sample SAMEA3136654, study PRJEB25190) | human gut metagenome
CTGTCAACGTCTTACACGCCCCCGGGCATATCCATTTCACAATTTGCTCACTTCTTGGCCGAACGGTATCAATAATACCAGGTAATCGCTCTTTTTTGTTGAAGTTTCACAAAAAAGAAATTGGCCAGAACTACCCTGTTCCAGCCAATTTTCGCAAAAAATATTTTTGAGAATTTTAGTTAATATCGCCTAAATTTTTAGCAATCGGCATCCATATAGCTATCAAACTCATCAGTAATCTCTTTTGAAGGCTCTTCTGTAGCAAGCGAAACTACCACAATGGCGATCATGCTCAGTATGAACGCAGGAAGCAATTCGTATACTGCAAAGATTCCACCAAGCTGAGAAATAAAGGTATTCCAAACCAAAACCGTCACTGCGCCTACAATCATACCCGCCAGCGCACCTTTAAGATTAGTCCTGCGCCAATACAAGCTCATGATCATAAGCGGGCCAAAGGAAGCACCAAATCCTGCCCAGGCATATGACACCACTTGGAAAATGGAAGAATTTTCATCAAGAGCAATCACAATGCCAAAGATCAGGATGACGACCAAAGTTAATCGTGCCACGATCATTACCTGAGCATCGGTGGCATCCTTTTTAATAAGACCACGATAAATATTTTCCGCCACCGCAGAACCAGAGATAAGTAAGTAAGAAGACGAAGAAGACATCGACGCTGCAAAAATACCCGAGACCACCAAACCACACATAAACGAAGGCAAGAGCATATTAGAAAGCACGATAAAGATATTTTCCGCTGAAGCCTGTGATAAAAACTCTGCCGGAATTACCGCTCGCCCGATCAAACCGATACTTACCGCTGTGCTCAATGAAATTACTACCCACACCGTAGCGATACGACGTGATTTCGTTAATTCAAACGAATGAGTTGCACTCATGAAACGAACCAGAACCTGAGGCATGCCAAAGTAACCCAAGCCCCACGCAAGACCTGAAATGATGGTTACGATACCGTAATCACTCGCAGCACCAAACAGCGGCATACCATCTTGGATTACTTGCAATCCATTTTCATCTAAGATCGGATTTGCTATCTGGGTTCCCGATAAAAAGCCCGGGATGCTCTGCAAAAACGCTACCGTATTATCAATACCGCCAGCTTGAGCAATTGAGCCTACAAAAACGATAACCAAAGCAGTTACCATCAAGGTTCCCTGGATCAGGTCGGTCGTACATACCGAAAGATAGCCGCCCACAAAGGTATAAAGAAACACAATCAGTGCACCAAGCACCATCATGGTTGCATAGTCAAGTCCAAACAACGTTGAGAACAACTTGCCGACCGTCACAAAGCAGCTTCCTACATAAATACTAAAGAACAGTAAAATAATAAGTGCCGCTATAGTCATCAAGATGTTCTTATTGTCATGAAAGCGATTAGAGAAATAATCAGGCAAGGTAATAGAGTTATTTGCTACCTCAGAATATTTACGCAAACGCTTAGAAACAAACAACCAATTTAAATAGGTACCAATTGCCAAACCGATAGCAGTCCACATCGCATCAGAAGCACCCGTAAAATAGGCTACCCCAGGAAGACCCATCAAAAGCCAACCAGACATATCTGACGCTTCAGCAGAAAGGGCGGTCAACCAGGGACCAAGTCTACGACCACCTAAAAAGTAAGCCTCAGTAGATTGGTTGGATTTTTTAGCATAGATAAAGCCTATGACCACAACCACTACAAAATAAATGAGCAAGCAATACCCAAAAGTCATGAGAAACCATATTGATCGCTTTCTAATACGAATTCTTACTACGCTTGACTGCCTACAAAGTGTCTTTTGGCCACCAGTTGCCCTAAAACACTTTACTAAGTAGGAGTTCAGGCATTATACGGCAAAGTAGGAAATCATGCGTTTTAAAGCTGTTACAGCGTTTCGGATATACGGTTGAGCGGGCTAGAGTGCTTCTTTTTTGTTTCAACAAAATTCATAAATTGGGTAAATAATTGATGCCAAAATTTATTAACTTTACGAATATTAAACAAGTAATTTGAACATAAAAACACGTCGCTTTATGTGCGTAATTCCTTGGGCTATTTATGTAAACAACGATCAACTCAGATCTCACACTTATCTGAGTTGCACGGGTGAACCTTGATAGCTCAATAAGGAATTGTCTAAGGCTTAAGGAAAAAGAATTACGAATCGTTTTTCTTTTCTTGGCAATAACGATCTACTACCTCTATAAAACTAGCAACCGCCTGTGGTTGACGAATATGAGCCTTAGAGCACAAATACATCTGATGGAAATCTTTGGGTGCTTCTTCTATTTCTACCAATTTCACATTGTCATGATAGGAATCAAGGAGCCATGAGCGACAAGCAATCGCCATAATATCGGGATTTCCTGAAACGATGGAAGCGAGAGTGATCTCGTCGGTGTAGAGATAATCGATGAGCAAGCTGTAACCTTTAACAAGGTTAGTAAGCTCAGATGCAAGCGGACCAGTCAGATTGTAGGAGATAAGGTAATGATCTTTTAATTCTTCAAGTGACAAGCTGTCACGTTTGGCAAAAGGATGAAGATGATTTACCACCAAAACAGCACGTTGACTCCATACAGGTTTAAAAGAAATCTCTGAGTCTTCGCCCATAGTTCCACAAAAAGCAACATCGACAAGACCATTCTTAATGTCTTTGAGTAATTCTGGCGTTGTTGACTGCTTAACATTTAGGCGAACATTGCCATGGGTTTGAGTGCGGAAACGACTAATGATTTCCGACCACTCTTTGTCTTGAACCGAAAATACTGTTCCAATAGTGATTTCGCTTTGAGATTGACCCCCCCCCCGTTTCGCTCTTGCAGGATTTTTATTCCGCCATCCACAAAGCGAAGGGCCGTAGCAATGTATTCATAAAACACTTGACCGTCAGTTGTGAGGCATACTGATCCTCGCTTCTTATCAAGTAAGGAAGTATTTAGTTCTCGCTCCAATTTCGTAATAGCCAGCGATAAGGTAGAAGGAGTAATAGCAAGTTTTTCTGCAGTAGCACTACGACTTTTCGTTTCTACTAGAGTCTTGAAATAATAAAGATGATCAAGATTCATCTTGCTTCTCCTTATCTGTTTACTACACAGGTTCCCTAGCTTTGTTACTAAACAGAGCTAAAGGAATAGTACCGCGATGATTTTATTGCCGCAACGCTCGTATTTCTTTTTATAAATGCTTTCTTTTTTCATTTCCGCCCAGAGATCGGACTGAGAAAACAAGAGATTTCCCGAACTTCCTATTCTCAAAAGCACACCAATCAATAGCCTTTTTCCATTTCTTTGAGAGCTTCAAGGCTTCCCAATGCGTATCACGCAAACCCTGCTTGTTTTGCACGAGGGGTTAAGAGCAAACAAGTACGAAAAGGAGGATTCATGAAGGGACTCGAAGGAATTAAAGTTATCGATCTGACTAGCTATGTTGCTGCACCAGCCAGTCCTCGTATTCTTGGCGAAATGGGAGCAACTGTTTACAAAATCGAACCAGCATCCGGAGATGAATACCGCACCAATGCACCTGGTTTCGGTATGAAGAAAACCGATATCGATGACCCTTCTTTTGATTTTGCTTCAATGAACAAAATATTTGCAAGCATCAATTTAAAAAGCGAAGAAGGTCATGAGCTCATAGAAAAAATGCTTGCCGATGCCGATGTCCTTGTCACAAGCTTTCGAGACAAAGCGCTGAAAAAGCTTGGTCTCGACTGGGAATCAATACACGCACGTCATCCTCATCTTGTATGGGCACAAATGCGCGGATACGGAGAATATGGTCCCGACAAAGACACTAAAGGCTTCGACGCTACCGCCTATGCTGCACGAGGAGGCTGGTTTGCATGCTTACCTCAAGCAGGAGAGCATTATCAACCTATTAATTGGCCCGCCGCAATGGGCGACTGGAATGCCTCTTTGGCTTTAACGGCAGGCGTATTGGCTGCTCTCGTCCGCAAAGATCGCACAGGAGAAGGCGATAAAGTAACCGTAACACTTCATCACGCTGCCTTATGGCCAATGCAAATGATGCTTGGTGGAACCCAATTTGGAGACAAGTGGCCCAAGTCTCGTTATAACGTCACCTGCCCGACCAATAACACCTACCAAACCAAAGACGGTGTTTGGTTCATTATTTGCTACGGCAGCTATGACATTTTCTACGATCACACCATGCGCACCATCGGTCTTGACGACATGGTAGGCAATGAACGTTACAACAAAAATGCCGAAATCAATGATGGATCAGGACGAAATGAAGAAGTAGTCCGCATTATGGAAAAGCAATTCCTTACTAAAACCTGGGCTGAATGGGAGCCTATCTTTAAGGCAAACGAAATTCCTTACGAAAAGCTTTACCTGCCTGAAGATATCCTGGCAGACGAAGAAGTCTATGCAAGCGATATCTTGCGCAAAGTTCACTACGACGCATTTGGCGAAAAAGCTATTCCTACTTCTCCTATCCGCTTGGATAGTGTAGGAGATCCTATCCTTCACAAGAGCCGTCCTATCGGCTATGACACCGCATCGGTAATGCATGAATACGGATATTCCGATGAGGACATCAAGCGTATGGATGGTGATGCAGTGACTTGTTATCACGGTCCCGACCTTCCCGAATCAGTATTTGAGCCAAGCTACGGTCCGCGTTCTAAGCGCGACTAAGCATCAAGGTACCGCGGCCCACCCAATTCCCACACATACTCCCCGCGGTACCTCTCACTCGAGCACTTCGCTCGTTTTCCTTTAGGTCATCCCGGCTAGCGGGTTCGTAAATGGGGGAAGCTTTACAAGCTGCGACTTGCTAGCCGATGACGATATATACATCACAAGGAGGAGGAAAAATGTCAGCACAAAAAATTGCGCGACAAGGCCTTACCTGGAGGCATGTTGGCGTTGTTATTACGATGTGCTTAACGCTATTTACAGCCGTTGGCATTATCTTTACCGCTGCAGGTCTTTGCTATCGTCCTGTTTCTGAACACTTTGGCGTGCAGACCTCTCAGGTATCGCTCTACATTACCTTCGTTTATTTGGGTCAATGTATTGGTGCAGCACCTATGGCAAAATTCTTCGATAAATTCAATGCTAAGACTGTTTGCGTAGTTGCAGCACTAATGGTTGCTATCCCTTACATGGGCTTTACCGTTTATCCGGCCATCTGGTGCTACTGGGTAGCAGGCTTCATTATTGGCCTTGGCCTGGTTTGCATTGAGTTCACCATCACCGCAGGTATTTTGAGCCGTTGGTTCCACACCAACTACGGTACTGTTACCGGTTTATGCTTTGCCTTTACTGGTATCGGCGGCATGGTTTGGAACATCGTTGGTCAGTTCGTTCTTGGTCCTGATCTGCTCGGTTGGCGTACCCTTTATCTGGTATTTGGCATTGCAATCTGCATCGGCACCATTCCTTTTATTGCCTTCTTCGTAAGGCGCACTCCCCAGGAATGCGGAACGCTTCCTTATGGCATGCCACTCGATGCTGCTGCAATGGAAGAAGAACTTGCTGAAGAAGCAGAACAGAAAGCTATTGTTGAGCCTGGTTGGTTAGGCTCTGAGATTATTCGCAAGCCATTCTTCTGGACCTTAGTAATAGGCGCCGGCCTTCTGAATACCCTTACCACCATGACTCAGCTGTTCGCAACCTACGTACAGTTCCTCGGCCATGATGGTTGGGGCGGTCAGGCAATCGTAGGATTGTTGCTCCTTTCCGGTACGCTTGAGGCATTCACCAGTGGTGGTCAAGCCGGCGGCAAGGTTATCGTTGGTTTCATCGAATCGCGTACCCTTATCGGCGCACAGTTGCTTGGCTACTTCGGCGGCGTCATTGGTCTTTTGATGATGTGGTGGATTCCACAAATCTTTGGCGAAGCAGGCATTTGGCCTATGTTCTTCGGTGGTCTTTTCTTCGGTCTAACCTATGCATGTTCAACAGCAATGTTGCCGTTCCTCTGTCGACAGATTGCTGGTGGTCGCGAATTCGACAAGATTTACTCTTGGATGATCACAATCTTCAACGGCATTGGCGCTATCGGCGCAACTGGTTGGGCTGTTGTATCCGAACAGCTTGGCTGGACAGGCTTCTTCGTCGGCGGTCTTATCGTTTTGACCATCACCTTCGGCCTTCTCATCTATACCTGGTTAGCTGGCGACAAAGCCCGTAAGGCTACTTGGTATAAGAGCGACGAAGAGCTGGCACGCGAAGCAGCAGAAGCTCACATTCACGCTGAAGCGTAAAACCTTTCTGAGTTTGCAAGTGTATCCCCCTAATTTGTAGTCACTCACAAAAAAACGCACCTTCCCTATCGCAAGATAAGGAAGGTGCGGGATAAGGAAAATCATGGGCGACAAAATTGATTTCAATCTTTTAGCAATTGTACTTAATGCAGGCGTTTCTGTAATTTTACTGGGCGGACTCATCTTAGGAATTAATACCGCCCAACTCATCATGATTGGTGTTCTTGGTTACGGAATGAGTATCCTCTTTCGCCGAATCGGGCGCAATCAAGCAGGTATTGCACCAAAAAAGAAATCCGCTAAGAGACGTTAACTACATCCCCCATTAGATAACCCGAATTTTCTCATTTGCATGTTTTTAAGCACTTTTTAAGGGTGCCTTTGAAACGTGTGCTCTTTTTCGCCCAAATCTAAAGGAGTTACTCATGCAAAAACCTTTCGAAAATCTGGTTGTTGTTGATCTTTCTCGCTATCTTTTAGGCGCCTATGTAAGTCTTTATTTTGCTGATTTAGGTGCACGTGTCATCAAAGTGGAAGACACCAAGACTGGCGATTTAGTTCGTGGCGAACATCCCCAAATCAAAGGAGAAAGTTACTACCACTATGCACTAAATCGCAACAAGGAAAGTGTTTCATTCAACTTAAAAGACCCCGAGGTGCAAGCACGTTTTTATGATCTGATTAAGAAAGCAGATGTTTTGGTTGAAAACTATCGACCAGGCGTTGCTAAACGCTTAGGAATAGATTTTGAAACGCTTCACGAATTAAACCCGCAACTGGTATACGTGTCATTTTCTGCCTACGGGCAAAATGATCCTCGCAGTCTTGATGCCCTTCACGACATCAATATCGTTGCAAAAACGGGCTATTACGATTTAACTAAGGGGGCAGTTGCCCTTCTGCAACCAGCTGATCTTTCAGCAGCGATGGTTGGCTTACAAGGTGCTCTTACAGGCCTTATAGCACGCAATGAAGCTGGCGGAACCCATATCGATGTCTCCATGTACGATTCTTTGATTTGGTGGAATGCAATGCTTGATAGCCGCTGGTTTTTCTACGGCAAAAAGCTTACTTCAGAAATGCGAGAATACCCATCGGTTGGCTACAACATCTATTACACCAAAGACGGTCGCATGATGTCTTTTGGGTTATACGAGCACAATTACTGGAATCAGTTCTGTGACGACATTAACAGACCCGATCTCTACGACATACTCAAAGATACTCCCGAAGAAAACCCTGTTGCCTACAAGGCAATTGTTGACTTAGTTAAATCAAAAACCTACGACGAATGGATTGAATGGCTAGCTGATAAACCATACGCAATTGCACCTTGCCTCAATAAGACAGAAGCAATCGAACTTGCCATGAAAACCAATCCTCACATGCTCAACTATGTTGATTTCCCTCGTTTCGGAACAGCGCTACAAACTAACACACCTCATGTCATTGGAGAGATGCGTGCAAATCTTCAGGAGGCAAAAGAACCTGCCGAATTAGGAGAATCAACCCGTAAGGTGCTCCAATGGCTTGGCGCAAACGACGATGAAATTGAAGACATGATAAAACGAGGTGCCATCAAGACCAACGACTAAGGCACAAAAACAAACCAACTCCCTGCGACTTTAACGTCGCCTCCTCAATAAGAAACACGCCATCTCCACCCTCTCTCCTAACAATGGCGTGTTTCTTATTTTGCGGTACAAGGTGTCAACCTCTATACTGAAACGAAATGCAAAATATAAGATCTGTTTGCTTGCTACCTTATGCCCCTGCGTTCTATTGATTAGCACAGAGATAAACCGCTAGCACAAAACCGTGCAAACAGTTCTTATAAAGTTCGCACAGACGAAAGGAAGCATAATGCCCACGTACGCGGAAATGGGAAAAGAAGAGCTCACGACGCTCAAAACCGCACTTACCGAAGAATACGAAACCTATCGCGCTCAGGGTCTTTCCCTGAACATGGCTCGCGGCAAGCCCGGCACTGACCAGCTTGATTTAAGCATGCCCTTGCTCGACATCCTTTCTTCACAGGACGCCTGCAAAGCTGCTGATGGTACCGATATTCGTAACTATGGCGTTGTCGATGGTCTGCCCGAGGCAAAAGAACTTATGGCCACTATGCTCGATGACAAGCCTGAAAACACTATCGTATTTGGTAATTCCAGCTTGAACATAATGTATGACACCGTAATGCGTTGCTGGGTATTCGGCACCCTTGGCTCAACACCTTGGAGCAAGCTTGATTCTGTAAAATTCGTATGCCCTGTTCCTGGTTATGATCGCCACTTTGGCGTAACAGAAGCCTTTGGAATCGAAATGGTCACCGTTGCCATGAACGAAGACGGTCCCGACATGGATGCCGTAGAAGAACTGGTAGCAAACGATTCTTCCTTTAAGGGTATTTGGTGCGTACCTAAGTATTCCAACCCTGGTGGCGTTACTTATTCAGACGAAGTAGTTCGCCGTCTTGCTTCCATGAAATGCGCTGCAGAAGATTTCCGTATTTTCTGGGACAATGCTTATGCAGTTCATCATCTCTATGACGACCCAGCAAACCAGGATCAGCTTCTTGATATTGCAAAAGCATGCGAAGAAGCAGGTAACCCCAATCGCTACTTTAAGTTTGCTTCCACTTCCAAGGTAACATTCCCTGGTGCTGGCCTTGCAGCAATGGCCGCAAGTGAGGAAAACATTGCTGAAATTAAAAAGCGCATGGGCGTTCAAACCATCGGACACGATAAACTCAATCAACTCCGTCACGTTCGCTTCCTGAAAGACGCTGAAGGTATTGCAGCCCACATGGCAAAGCACGCCGCTATTTTGCGTCCAAAGTTCGAATTAGTATTAAAGCTCTTATCCGAAGGCCTAAACGGAACCGGTTGCGGATCTTGGAGCAACCCTCGCGGCGGTTACTTCATTTCTTTTGATGCACCTGCCGGTACTGCAAAGCGCATTGTTTCACTTGCAAAAGAAGCAGGTGTAACTATGACTGGCGCTGGAGCAACCTATCCTTACAAAAACGATCCAAAGGATTCAAATATCCGTATTGCTCCTACCCTTCCTCCTCTTGATGAACTTGAAGCAGCAATGAAGGTGTTCGTTTGCTGTGTAAAGCTTGCTACCGTCGAAAAGCTTCTTGAAGCATAAGCCATCCCTTAGAGCTTATAGCTTTCATAAGGTGTTCAATCCGATACAAGCGCAGATGTCCATGCCTCCCGCTGAAGTGGGAGGCATGCGAATTAAAAGGGGACGTTCTTATATGCATATTGATTGCGAGCAGGCAAAACAAACCTTTTTAGACTATGTCTTTTCATTTGATACATCCAATCCCCGCATAGCACTCAAGCTTGACCATTCTTTGCGCGTTGCCGAAACAAGTAGAAAAATCGCTCAAAGCGAAGCATTATCTCAACAGGACTGCGACCTCGCATGGCTTATTGGACTTCTGCACGATATTGGACGCTTTGAGCAGCTGCGACGCTGGAACACCTTTTCCGATGCTCAATCAACCAGCCATGCTGATTTAAGCGTTGCCGTGCTTTTCGATGAAACAAAGCCTTGTTTGCTTCGTTCTTTTTGCAAGGATTCCGCCGAAGACGATCTTATCCGAACCGCAATTCAACTCCACAGCGTCTTTCATTTGTCAGAAAACCTTTCAAGTCGTACCAGATTATTCTGCGATCTTGTCCGCGATGCCGACAAATTAGACATTATGGGCACCATTCAAAACAGCGATCCCATGACCATAATGAATTACTCAGAGCAAGAGCTTGTTACAAGCAAGCTATCTCCTGAAGTAAAGAACGCCTTTTTCGAGCGCAGGTGCATCAAAAAAGAAGAACGCCACTACCCTGCCGATTTCGTTATTGGTTTTATTTGCTTTATTTTCGAACTAAAATTTTCTGAAAGCTTTCGTATTGCCCTTAAAAATAACGACGCACTTGAGCTTGCGACCAAACCTTTTGGAATAACCCTGAAGTTCACCAATCCCGACACAAAAGATTTTTTTGAAATCGTCGCAAAACAAGTAAAAGAATTTTTAGCAATCAAGGCCTAGTTGTCTTGCTTGCTCAAAACAAAAACTTGCCTTTTCTCTGTTCTGAGTACATCCCAAGCCTATTTGATATAAATAGCCCAAACGAAACCACACCGCATCAAGCTGCGACACAAGGAGAGGATCAGCCTGTATACAATGGGAAAGAAGTGTGAAGCAGTGTGCCATATCCCCTGGTTGCGCCTTGCGAATTTGCCATTTTGACCACAGCACAAACGATAGATATTTTTCTGTTTCAATATCACTTCCGTAAAGATCACATACGCGCTTAAGGCATCGTTCCGCCTGCACAAGAAAGTCGTCGCACGCTCCCTGGATATAGGAAAGATAGCACCAAATTCCTAACTCTTTAAACAGAAGACGCTCTCTTGATTGCGCTCGTAGAAAAGTGTTCATATCAGAGGTGTTTAAGCAGATGTCCTGCCTTTGAGACATTCTTTTAGGTTGCTCACTCAAACCAATTTGTTTGGCGACCTGCTTTTGCCTCTCCCGTTTTTGTCTTTCTTGCTTTTGCCTCTCTAGAACAGATGCAAGATTCCATACCAACAAAAGAGCAAAGCCTATTCCAAAGGTAGCACGTTGCTTTCGTGCATAAAGCACAAGAGCTTCAGTATCTTGAGAGGCACTTGATATAACAAGAGCAGGTTCTTGTTTGAACTCAACCATAATCGCTCTTTTCACCTCTCAATCAAAGCCTGCAAGCACTTGAAACAGGCTTAGCATGGTAACACAACACCTTAGGTGTTTTTCAAGGCTTAAATTCACAAAGCGCATTCCATGCAACCCGCTTTGCGGCAGGACTAAACAAATTCATCAGGACACGAAGTTCATTGAGGGTAAGTGTTCCGGGATTTTCTTCTTTATCGAGAAAAACATCACTTGATTGGTACAAAGCTTGACAACAATCCTCCACTGTCAGATCAGACAATATTCGGGCCTGTTCGAGCCAGCTTTGCATATCTCATCTCCCCTAACGCTCTTTTACCAGTTTAACTGGTAATGCCCTTGTGTCAATTTGACGTACCAGTTCATTTGGTAGAATTTCCGTGAGGTAATCCATGCAGAACTTCATTGGTGACAACATACGCGCGCTTCGTATCAATAAAGGCCTATCACAAACTGAATTCGCCAAAATTGCGGGCGTTAGTCAGAGTGCTATATCCGCTTGGGAGCGCGGAGAAAGTACACCTCATGCCCAAAATGTTCAGTCCATCATTGAGGCAATTCCCGAGCTGGTTCCCGACGATATCATGAGCGAAGAACTCGGATATGCAAAGAAGATTCTTTTGCAAGCAAACACGCGTAGAGAAAGCGTTGTCGATATCCCTCTTTTTGGCTCTATTGCCGCAGGAGAGCCGCTAGAAATGCTAGCTAACGACGAGCTGTATCCGCTTCCATCATCCATCTATCACAAACATCCCAAGGCTTTCTATTTGAAAGTTGAAGGCGAATCGATGAATCGCGTGCTTCCCAACGAAAGCTACGCTCTAATTGATCCCGCGCTCCGAGAACTCCATGAAGGCAACGTATACGCCGTAAGCGTTGATAATTGCACCGCCACGATAAAACGAATCCATATTCTTGATGATGGCATTGCGCTTATGCCCGATTCTTTTGATCCAACCTTTAAACCCGCCGTATTCAATAATTCAAGCAAGACAGCTCATACCTTGCGAATACTCGGACAAGTCGTTTGGTATACCGTTCCCTATGGACGAACGATCTAGTTTTATGCGTTGTTGTCTCTCGTTTTGCGTTTTGTTATCTAGGCATTGCTGCAGCAATCGCCGCTGGTAAATCAGCAGGCTTCAAAGCCCAGGCATCTACCTGATCAAGCTCCCCAGCGCGTCCAAAACCAAAAGCGCATCCAACAAATGGAATTCCCGCACGTTGAGCTACTTCCTGATCATGAAAGCGATCACCAACCATCGCTTGCGGCAACGCATGCCTGTTTGATACGCGTTGAAATATCTCCCATTTAGGAATGTCATGAAATGCTTCCGCGCAATAATAAGCACTAAACCACTGATCAAGATCAAAATTAGCGCGGTGCACCTCGCAATATGCTGTGCGGCAATTACTTAAAAAGGCGAGATCATATCCCTGGTTTTTAATCTCAGTAAGCGCCTCGGGTATGCCTTGGAACAGCTTTGCTTCACCGCGTTCGGTGCGACTGTCCATTTCGTAGCCCACAATTTCAGCAGCCTTGCGCCATACCTTTTCAGGAAGATCGGGAGCAAAGGTCGTCCACATATCCTCAACGGTAAACCCAAGCCATTGACTTATCCAGGCATCACTAAATTCTTGAGGCTTCTTGTAGCCTTGTTCCACCAACCAGGCATATGCCCTCCGAAAAGCGGGACCATAAATCGCCATACTGTCGTGAAGGGTGCCGTCAAAATCGAAAAAGATTGTTCCTTTAGTTTCTGTAGGAGATTTCGTAAAAGACGTCATTATCTGATACCTAATGTCATTATTTGATACCTAATTCTTCAAAGGCTTTCTTTGCCCAAAGGGAGTCCTTTAATACCGCACGTCCCACGCCAATCAAGTCAGCCTTGCCCTCTTCAAGCAATTCTTCTGCTGCCTTGCCCGTGCGAACACCTCCGGTAAGAATGGCAGGAACCGAAACAGCTTCACGAATAGCGCTCGACTCTTTGCCAAAATAGCCTGGCTCTTTAGACCCATTTCCTCGATACCCGCATAAACCACCAGAAATATCCAGCAAATCGATACCTGCTTGCTCGAAGATTTTGCCCGCACAAACCGCATCTTCCAGCGTCGAGCCGCCTTCTTGATAGTCACACGCACCCAATCGAAGTGCCACCAAAAAATCTTGCCCAACTTCTTTACGTACGGCTTTAATGACTTCGCAATGCAAACGAGTACGCCCGCTTATGATAGAGCCACAATAAGCGTCTTCACGTTTATTCGAAAGCGGAGAATAAAACTGGTTAAGCAAATACCCATGAGCTGAATGGATTTCCACGCCATCGTAACCCGCTTCTTTTACACGTCGTGCTGCTGCAGCAAAATCGGATATTACCTTATCTATTTCAGACTGAGTCATCGTATGCGCCGAAACGGCTTCGCCCCGTGATGTGGTATAAGCCATCGCACTAGGAGCAGGAGCAGTAAGAGAACCGTCCAAGGCGCTTATAGCCTTTCCTCCTGCATGATTTATCTGTGCTAGCACCTTTGAACCATTTCGATGAATAGTCTCAACGAGCTTGCGTAATCCGTTAATATCTTCGTCTTTGGAAAGAGATACCTGCCCGACGCTTGCCTGACCCTCTTTACTGATATAGCTATGTTCAGTAATCACCAGCCCAAAAAAGCCGCCTTCTGTTTTCTCGTGATAATAATCGCAGAGACTTTGGCTTACTTGTCCCTCACCTTGAGACTTTTCCGTAGCCATAGGAGGCAACACAAGACGATTATGAAGTTTCATAGTCCTGAGAGAAAGTGGCTGATCAAGCAACATAGTGGCTCCTCTACCTAACGTATTGAAGTTACGTTGTAAAGCATAACGGTTTATTGTGAACCTCTCATGCAAAAAAGAGTGCCTATACAAAACTGCAATGCTGAGACACTCTTTTTGCTTACCGTATAGAGACAAATGCTCTTTCGTAGCACTTGCATTAACTTTTTAGTTTTGCACAAAAACACTGAGCGCAAAAGCACTATAGCTTACGCAGCGAAAACATACCGCTTACGCTTTAACCGCTTACGCTTCGATTTGATGGATAAGATTTACCATCTCAATTGCACTCGTGGCACAGTCGTATCCCTTATTGCCTGCTTTCGTACCTGCACGCTCAATTGCCTGCTCGATTGTATCGGTGGTTACAACCCCAAACAGTACGGGAATACCGGTTTTAAGACCAACCTGAGCAACACCTTTAGCTGCTTCATTGCAAACCAAATCGTAATGAGAAGTTGCACCACGAATAACCGCACCGAGGCAAATTACTGCATCATATTTACCAGATTCTGCCATCTTTTGAGCGATAAGAGGAATTTCAAATGCGCCGGGAACCCAAGCGACATCCACATCATCTTCCTTAACATCGTGACGAACAAGACCATCCATCGCACCTGAAAGAAGTTTCGAGGTAATAAACTCATTAAAACGAGCGGCTACAATACCAACTTTAATATCACGAGAAACAAGCTTACCTTCTAAGGTCTTCATAGATTTTTCCTTTCCTTATAACCTATCGAGCGTTGTGTCCAATACCGATTAGCCAGATAGTTCAACCTCAGTCATATATTTCGCAATTGCCAAATCGCATTTGATGTAATTGTTTTAAAGAGCACTGAATTCAAAGCGTGCTTTATTTAGAAGTAGCTTCAGGCTCCACATCAAGTAAATGACCCATTTTTTCTTTCTTGGTCTCCAAATAGAAACGGTCATAATCAGTAGGAGGCATCTGAATAGGCACTCGTTCAATAATTTCCATACCAAAATCGCTTAGCTGATATACCTTGTCGGGGTTATTGGTAAGCAAGCGCATGGTTTTCACACCTAAATCGCGTAAGATCTGCGCACCAATGTAGTATTCACGCATATCACCATCAAACCCAAGAGCCAGATTCGCCTCAAGGGTATCCATACCCTGATCCTGCAGCTCATAGGCGCGCAGCTTGTTGACCAGTCCAATGCCGCGACCCTCTTGACGCATGTAAAGCACAATGCCGCGACCTTCCTGTTCCACCATGCGCATGGCGGTTGAAAGCTGATCGCCGCAGTCGCAGCGCAGGGATCCAAAGGCATCGCCTGTCAAACACTCGGAGTGAACACGACATAAAATATTTTGACCATCGCCAATGTCACCCTTGACCAACGCCACATGGTGCTCGCCATTGAGCTTGTTGATGTAGCAATGTGCCACGAAATTGCCGTACTTGGTGGGCATCTTAGGCGTGGCCACGCACTCCACCAGCTTGTCATGCTTCTTGCGATACTCCTGCAGCGCCTTGATGGAAATAAACGAAATACCCCATTTCTGAGCAAGCTCAATAAGCTCAGGTGTGCGCATCATGGTGCCATCTTCGCGCATAATTTCGCAACACAGGCCACATTCTTTAAGCCCTGCCAAACGCATCAAATCCACCGTTGCTTCAGTGTGCCCATTGCGCTCTAAAACACCGTTCTTTTTTGCCATGAGAGGAAACATATGCCCGGGGCGACGGAAATCTTCGGGCTTCGCATCATCCGAAACGCACATGCGGGCCGTATAGCCACGCTCTTCTGCCGAGATGCCCGTTGTCGTATCAACATGATCAATCGATACCGTAAAAGCAGTTTCATGATTATCGGTATTGGTAGTGACCATTTGAGGAAACATTAGCTTGCGGCAAAGATCAATACTCATAGGCATGCAGATAAGCCCTTTACCGTGAACTGCCATGAAGTTTACGTTTTCAGTCGTAGCAAATTCTGCTGCACAGATAAAATCGCCTTCATTTTCACGGTCAGGATCATCGGTACAAAGAATGATTTTTCCTTGTCGCAGATCCTCAAGTGCTTGTTCTATCGTTGAAAATTCAAACATGAATACTCCTTATACAAAAAGCTTTATCCAAAACTCCGTACGAAAGATCTCATCAAAACCCGTTTTGTATGAGAAATTCTTTAGTGATACCGCCAGAGACCGATGAGCTGGTGCTCTGCGAGGTGGTCTGTCTATGAGATGCCTGGACTCTTTCTGGCTGAATCCCTTGCAAGGTTTCCTCTATACGCTGTGCGCTGTCTTTACCCAAGGCGATAAAGCCTGCTTCTCCCAGCAAACGCTCGACATACTTTCCAACTACATCGTTTTCCAGATTTACCGTATCGCCTATTCGCTTTGAAGCTAAATTGGTTTGTGCCCGGGTATGGGGAATGATCGACACACTAAACTGAGAAGGCGAAACTGAAGCTACCGTTAAGCTGATGCCATCAATAGTAATAGAGCCCTTTTCAACAATAAGTCGCAGAACTTCAGAAGAAGCCTCAATGGAATACCACACTGCGTTATCGTCTTCCTTGATCGAGCGAATCACTCCTGTGCCATCTATGTGGCCAGAAACTATATGACCGCCAAACCTACCTTGTGCCGCCATAGCACGCTCCAGATTCACAGGACTGCCTACGCGTAAACTTCCCAGAGAAGAACGATTGAGTGTCTCATGCATAACATCAGCTGAAAACGTATCTTTCGTAAAGGAAGTAACTGTCAAGCAGACTCCGTTTGTAGCAATGCTGTCTCCAAGATGTACATCTTCAAGAACCGTTTTAGCCCGAACAGTAAGCACGCAAGAATGTGCGCCTTTTCTTATAGAGGCAATCTGTCCGACTTCTTCCACAATGCCTGTAAACACTTAGTTCACCTCGCATTCGAACAAGAAATCTTGACCCAGCTGATGCGTTGTCACACGACGAAAAACAAGTGCCTCTCCTGGGGTTTGCACGCCTGCGCCACTAACAGGGCCTGGTGCATCTACTCCCCCAAAAATCTTTGGCGCAACATAGGCATGCACCTCATCAATAAGCCCTGCCTCGCACAATGCCGCATGCACCGTAGGACCGCCTTCCACATACAGACTGTCCAACCCTCGTTCACCAAGCAGTTCAAGAAGGTTTTCAAGGCAAACCCTACCCTGGTTTTCCTTTGTTACCAGGACCTCGCACCCCTGATTTTTAAGAAGTGCAATACGTTTTTTGTCTTGGCTTACCGTTGCGATAACAACAGGGGTATCTTGAGCAGATTTCACCAAAGCCGAATCGAGAGGAATTCTCAACTGGCTATCCAGTACTACCCGTACGGGATTGTTTGCCTGCTTGATCCCAGGATAAGGATCTTCCCTAAAAGGTGATTCTGTTTTCCAAGAAGCAAGATTTTCCTCATGCTCTTCCAGACGACAGGTAAGCAGTGGATCATCGGCTAAAACTGTCCCGACTCCAACCATAATTGCCGCAAAGCGATGGCGCTGTACATGCACATGAGCACGAGCAGCCTTACCTGTTATCCATTTCGATGCGCCTGTTTTGGTAGCAATTTTCCCGTCAAGAGTCATTGCGTATTTTGCAACCACATAGGGACGCTTTGTTTGGATAAAGTGAAAAAAGACCTTATTAAGCGCGCAGCATTCAGGTACCAATACGCCTTCGGTAACCTCAATACCGGCGTTGCGCAGTTGAGCAACGCCTCCCCCCGCAACAAGAGGATTAGGATCAGGCTCTCCCATGACCACACGAGCAATTTTGTGCTCTATGATGGCATCCGTGCAGGGCGGTGTTTTGCCCCAATGGCAACAAGGCTCCAACGTGACATACAACGTCGCTCCTTGCGGATCTTCACTACAATGGGCAAGCGCTTCTCGCTCCGCATGCAGCTGGCCACTTTTTGTATGCCAGCCCTCACCAATGATTCGGCCATCCTTTACGATGACTGCGCCTACCATTGGATTAGGATTGGTCCAGCCAAGACCATTAAGAGCAAGGCTGAGTGCTCTTTTCATGTAGCACTCATCGATGCTTTTTGAATCGTTAAGATTTTGATCCTGAATAAATTGATCGCTGATGGCGTGATCGTTCTCAACCAAGCCAACGACACCTCCTTTCTTATCAAATCCGCGAATACAATTTCGGGAAATGATGCAAGGAGGTCAGCTCCTGGTCACTCATACCAATCACACAAATAAAAAGCCCTGAAACAACTATCTGTTTCAGGGCTTTAATACAAGCAATAATGTGCATCAACATTGGATGACAGCTCATCATCTTCTTCCATCCGGACTGTAACCGTTGGCCTCGGATTTCCACCGAATCAGCCCAATTATTTATTTTATGTCCGCATCACTAACAAGCACTACCACATCAAAATAAACAATCGGGGTCGCGGGCTTCGCATTATTTTTGCGTTACCGCCAGTGAGGAATTTCACCTCGCCCTGAAGATTGTATTCAATTTTATACAGAAGAAACTATAGCGCACTAGAGAGATTCGTCAAGGATGGCGATTGTTGCAAGTGTTTTAAATCTGAAAGCCGCTACTGCAAAAAGAGGCCGTAGCAATTTTTGCTACAGCCTCTTTTTTGTTGATTGAAATTAATCGAAGCCTTATTGCCCGATTGTTCAATTACGATTGCTGGCAAGTTTAAGAGCTTACAGATCCTTTGAGCCCTCTACACGACCCTCCAGATATGCCCAATAGTTGTCAACATCTTGCTGGATCTCTTCCAAGATGTGCTCATTGCCTGGTTTAAACAGGTGCTTGAAACGACCCTGGGGCTTTAAGAAGTCCTTTACCGGGATCAGATTCTTATCACGAACAGGCGTGAGCTTCCACTTGCCGTTTTCTACCTCAAACAAAGGCCAGAACTTGGAATTTACTGCCATGCGACAAATCTCAGCCGTCATGCCAGAATCAACACGCCAGCCGCGAGGGCAAGGTGCCATGATATTCAAGAATGCAGGACCATCAACGGCAATTGCTTTTTCAGCTTTATTCACCAAGTCGCGCCAGTGACCTACTGTTGCCTGAGCAACGTAAGGTACACCGTGTGCTGCCATGATGGAAGTGAGGTCCTTGCGAGCCTGAATCTTGCCCTGCTGAACCTTACCAACTTCAGAGGTGGTAGCCCATGCGCCCTTAGGAGTTGCAGAAGAACGCTGAATACCAGTATTCATGTAAGCGCCGTTATCATAGCAAACATATACGATGTCATGACCGCGCTCCATCGCACCAGACAGAGACTGCAAGCCGATATCATAAGTGCCGCCGTCGCCGCCGAAAGCAACAAACTTAATCTTTTTATCAGCAGGAATCTTACCCGCGCGCTGAAGACCCTTATATGCTGCCTCAACACCCGAAATGGTAGCGCCAGCGTTTGCAAAAGCATTGTGAATGAAAGGAACCTCCCAGGCATTATCAGGATAGATAGTGGTGGAAACTTCCAAACAACCTGTTGCTGAACAACACACTACATCATAATCATTGCGGCCCATAAGAACCTGGCGTACTGCCATGGAAGCGCCGCAGCCGCCGCACAGGCGATGACCTGGAGCCAAGTCGTCGGGGCGGGCAGAAAGTTGCTTAATATTAGCCATAGGATTGCCCCTTACTCTTCAATACCAAGATAGGTAATAGAACCGTCATTAGTACCCTGAGCACGCTGCTCAAGTTCCGTAAATACCTGATTCATCTGATCGAGCGTGATATCAGCACCGCCCAAACCAGCTAAGTAATCGCTAACAGGAACCTGCAAGCCTGCAGCCTGGAATGCAGCACGTACCTCAAGTGCCAAAGGAGCATGAGGAGAGCCAAAGGAATCAGAGCGGTCGATAACCGCAACAGCCTTAGCATTCTTGCAAGCCTCAACAATTTGAGCTGCAGGGAACGGACGGAAAATACGAGGACGAACTACGCCGACCTTCTTGCCTTCAGCACGCAGCAAGCGAGCTTGATGACGAGCATTGCCAGCGCATGAACCAAGCACAACGATCAGATAATCGGCATCTTCGGTTCCCCACGTATCAACCAAATCAAAGGGACGGCCAGTAATTTCTGCCCATTCTTTGCCATGCTTTTCGAAAGCACCTAAAGCGTTGTCGAGAGCATGACGTTCAGAAAGCTTGTACTTCATATAGCCGTTACCCAAGGTAGCAAACATGCCATGACCTACAGGGTTTTCGGTATCAAGCAGCGGATAGAGTGGTTCATAATCGCCCACGAAATCCTTTACCACCTGATCTTCTTCCATCACGCAATTATCCATTGCGTGCGTAGTGACAAAGCCATCAAGAGTAGTAAGAACAGGAAGCAGTACATCATGATCTTCTGCAACCTTAAAGGCAATAATGGTGTTGTCGTAAGCTTCCTGGGCTGTTTCAGCAAACATCATTGCCCAACCAGTGTCGCGAGCGCCCATGATGTCAGAATGATCGCCGTGAATATTAATAGGAGCAGACAAAGCACGGTTTGCATTTGCCATAACGATAGGACAACGCATACCTGATGCAATGTGTAACTCTTCCCACATGAAAGCCAGACCCTGAGATGCGGTTGCGGTAGCTACACGAGCACCAGCAGCAGAAGCGCCAATACAAGCCGAAAGAGCTGAATGTTCAGACTCTACCGGAACATATTCAGTAGTTACGCGACCGTCAGCAACAAACTTGTCGTAGCCTTCAACGATGGTAGTCTGAGGAGTAATAGGATAAGCAGCCATTACATCAGGGTTTACCTGGCGGAACGCCTCTGCCACCATCTGGTTGCCCGTAGCGGAAAACATTTTCTTTTCTGCCATGGTTACTCCCCTTCCTTTTCCTGAGCCTGAGCTTCAACTTCGGGAATGAGTTCCAAAGCACCGAACTTGCATTCGTTCACGCATACACCGCAACCCTTGCAGTGATACAGATCAATGCCAGTCATTTCACCATCTTTAATCTGAATGGATGAATCGGGACAATACATCCAGCACAACATGCAGTTTGTGCACTTTTCTGAATCCCATACGGGACGCTCAGAGCGCCAGCCGCCGGTGTAGCAGTTCTTAGATGTACCACCTTCGGGGCATACATAGCCTACAGGGAAATCAGAAGGCTTCCAGTTCTCGTAATTCGAGCCGTCGAATTCGTACTTGGACATTACTCTTGCACCTCCTGATACGCACGCTCAACAGACGCAAGGTTTGCGTCGATCATTTCCTGAGAAAACTTTTTGCCAAAAGTAATAACTAAGCGCTCCTTAACAAGATCAAGAGGGAATAAACCCGTAACCTTTGCAAGAGCACCAACAATCGGGGTGTTAGGCATGTCTTTTTTGATGGTTGCCATAGCAATGCCAGAAGCATCGACTACTGCAACGCGGACTGAAGCAGGAGCATTTACTGCCGCACGTGCTTCCTCTGCTGTCATGGTGGTATTAAAGATGAGAATGCCATCTTCATGGATACCTTCCATAACATCGGTTGAAGCTAACAGCGTATCGTCCATAACGATAACGATATTAGGATTTTGAATATTGTTGTGAACTTCAATGGGCTCACTTGATACGCGCGTATACGCTTTCAGTGGTGCGCCGGTGCGCTCCGGACCATATTCGGGCATAGCCTGAATATAATTTCCTTGCAGCAGCGCCGTGTCCGCTACGAGCTTTGCAGCCGTTACCGCACCTTGTCCGGCACGAGCATGCCAGCGGATTTCGGTCAACTGTGACATACCTCTCCTCTCGCTTAAAAATCGCTTTGAACAAGCTCCTCCATTCTATCGACCAACAGATTTCAACCTGTGTGGGTTTCCAAGGTTGACCAATATGGGTCGGTAGACGGAATCCGCCTAAGTTCATCGGTAGAGTTAACGTGGTGAGCGGTTAGGAATTATTAGGTCCAGAATTGAACCATTTCAATGATGTCTTGGTATGCCCAGTCATATACGTCGGAATACCAACCCGTCTCAGGAACGAAACAAACGAGCGTTACATAGAGAATACTCAATGCCACCGCAACTTGAATTCCTCGCAAATACAAGGCGTGTGATTTCCTAAGGAAGAACTTACCCTCATCGGTTTTTGCACGAGCAGAAAGAGCATCATTTGCAACAAAGGCAAGAAGCACCGCAGGCATAAGGAACAACGTGCTGTAGTCTGCGGTGTAGCGTTGTAATATTCCCGCCATTTGAGCATCCAAGCACGCCACCACTACACCCGAAACGAGCATAGTGATAACAACTCCTGCAATCGTATTAGTTGAGCGAACTTTAAAGCGATACTTCAAGATTGGCTTTGCAAATGCAAGAATCCACAGAATTGGCAGGCAAACCAAGATGCCGCCAAACGTCACTTCTTTAATGGTCTGCCCCAAGTAAGTGGTATCAAAGGTGGTGGGCTGAATCCAAGGGAATACTCCTGTGGTAGTTGGGGTCTGCAAAAAGTACGCAAACAGAGCAGGCAAAAAACGACCAGGATTGGTGCCGCGTTGCGTCATATCGTTAACCGTCAAGTTGTAGTTTGCTCCAAAATCGAAGAAGGAACCAAAACGTGCACGGTTATAAAGCATTATTCCTGCTGCTACCACGGCATAGGGCGCCAACAGACAGATAAACTCCCGCATACCTTTCGGAGTAAAGAGATGCTTTTCGGTAATAAACTTGCGCCAAAAGAGAGGAAATGCCAAAAGAGAAAACACTATAAACTGAGGACGGCATGCCACCACAAGTGCCATACAGAGCGAACCTGCAAGATACCAGCCCCACGCCCTTTCGGACGATCGACCATGCAGCCAGAAATACAAACCCCACACTGTAAAAGCAAGGGCAAGAGCAATTGGCAGCGAATAGAACGTAGGGAATTTCGCCAGATAAAGCATCCCCGAACAACCAACTAAGGGGATTTGCAGCAGCAGAAACAAGCCCAAACTGACTCGTTTAAAGTGATATCGCGCAAACCTATCCATAAGCGCAGTAATTCCTAGTACGAATGCGATACAAGCAATAAGCACTCCTATCGCGGTGGGAAAACTAGAGCCCGTCAGCAGATAGAAAGGCAAATAGAACAAAAGAACCGGAAGCACCCCAAAGTAAACGTAGTAGTGCCCCTCATAATAAGCGACATCAAACAGGTAGGCTTCACCTGTCTGTTTTTGAAGTTCATCACGAGCACCCTTGTCGTAAGGGTTTTCCATTTCTTGCAGCCATTGAGGCGGCTCTTCTTCTAGATACAGCTGTCCGTGCGCCATAGCTTTAGCAAGCTCGGCATACTGCTGTGCATTTTCACCGCCCACTTCGTAGGTATTAACGATACTATGCCCATCCCAAGAGCCTGAATTATAGTTGGCTGTCGCAATACCCACTTGGTTTGAGCCAAAAAGCAAATACGCTGTAAGGATACATATTTCAAACGCCGTTGCTGCAACAATGCATGCTCGACTAAATCGAGGATGCTCTTTGATCTTGCAATGATAAATGCTTGATTTAGGTCTAAACACATAGATAAAGAGAAGAATGACAAACGCCGCAAAGAAGCGAAGGCCATTAAAAGCAAACGGCTGAGGATCGTTGATTACTATCGAATCAAGAATGAGAGGATACGTCGCATCCTCATTTACTATTTCTATGCGTAGATCTTGAATATACCCAGAACTTTGCAGATAAAGATACTGGCTCTCTTCGCTAAACGTCGAAACATCTACCTCGGGAACACCAAAGGTATATTCGGTCGTATTGAAGTAGGTTTCGTGCGCAGAATCGGTAAAACTTATTTGAATGGTAACGTTTTGTGCCGATTGAGAATTATCGAAATCGAGATGAATGTTATGGATTTCTTTATTAAGATCGTGAAATTCCAGAACGTTTGAAGTAGCAGTAAGGCGCACGGGCTCGTTTTGATCGAAAGAATACGAATCTGCTTTATCTGAATCAGCTAAAGCCAAACCCGATTGCTCGGTTAGATTAACTCTTTCGTAACCAGAAGAAATGAAGAAGTTCATATTGAAGAGAAACACTTCAAGCAGAAGCGCAATGACAAAAATGACACCCACGCGAATAGCTGCATGCTTAATATCGTTCGCATGCGCGCGCGCAAGCTCGATGCCTTCATCTGTCACTTCTTCAATCGATCTCATAGCAACCTATTGTATCAATTCGCATTCATTTGCCCTATGGCTAAATACGCTTTACTCACACAAAAAGCCCTCGATCTCCCACCGATCGAGGGCTTTGCTCGTAATAAGTTAGTCTAGATTTGAGTTTAAGTCTTTCTAACGCCGAAACATTATCAAAAAACTTACGGTTCTAAACCTAGAAAGCCTTAGATACTGACTAGATATCCAAAGCTTCGACAATAGAAGCGAGTACAACTTCTGGGTCGCGGTCACCGTCAATTTCGATCAAAAGATCGCAGCCGCGATAATAATCAATCAAAGGAGCGGTGGAGTTTTCGTATACATCAAGACGATTGCGAACCGTTGCCTCATTATCGTCATCGCGCTGATACATTTCTCCGCCACACTTTGGGCATTGCGCATCCTTATCGGATCCAATATAGCCACAATCACGGCACATGCGACGAGAAGTCAAACGCTTGATGATAACTTCCTTGTCAACATCAACCAAAAGTGCCGCATCTAAAGGACGATCCAGTGAAGCGAGTTCAGAATCAAGCGCTACAGCCTGCATAGAAGTGCGAGGGAAGCCGTCCAAAATAAAACCAGCCTTGGTGTCCTCGTCCTGAAGACGCTCTTTAACTAAGCCAATTACTACCTCGTCAGGAACCAAATCGCCCGCATCCATATACTTTTTAGCTTCAAGACCCAAAGGAGTTTGATTCTTTACTGCAGCACGAAGCATGTCGCCTGTAGAAATGTGAGCATACCCATACTTTTCAACAAGCTTTGCAGCCTGAGTTCCTTTACCAGCGCCCGGTGCGCCCAGCAAAACGATATTCATAAATGATCCTTTCTAGCGGATTCGATAAAATCGCTTCATCTATTGTAGCAAAGCAAACACGGCATAACTCACGATTCACTGCAGGTTAAAAAGAATAATCAAAACAATGCCTCTGCCAGTTTTTTAGCAATAAGCTTTCCTGCCGTAAACATACGAACCTTGTTTCCCACTTCACTCTAATCCAGCGTTAATCTTCATAGCCGTGATTAATGGAGATAGCATCAAACCCTAATACTAACCAAAGGTGTCACTAAATATTACTTTCCACCTTCTGCTAATTTGGACAACGTATCTCCCGTGAGTCGGTACGTTGTCCAACCATCCATAGGACAAGCACCTAATGACTTATAAAAAGCAATGCTCGGCGTATTCCAATCAAGACATGCCCATTCCAAACGACCACAGCCACGCTCGACTGTTATTTGACTGAGCTTTATCAAAAGAGCTTTCCCGATACCCTTTCCTCGAAATTCTGGTTTCACAAAAAGGTCTTCGAGGTAAATTCCTGCACGGCCCAAGAAGGTAGAGAAGTTGTGGAAGAACAAAGCAAAACCTACTTCCTTGCCGTTTGCTAATGCAAAAATAACTTCTGCCTTACCCTTTTCAAATATCCATTCATTCAATAATTCCGGAGTTGCTATCACTTCATTTTCAAGCTTCTCGTATTCGGCAAGTGCCTTGATAAAATCAAGGATGGTCTCCAAGTCTTCAGAATTTGCAAATTTAAACGTTACGTCAGTTTCCATTTTTGCCTCCCTACTTCTAGTTCCTTTTCGCTAGTCAAGAATGCCGCCGTTAGCCCCGTCTTTTCCATTCCCTGAATCTGTTATGCAAAAGAAGCTGCAAAAAACGCACAAACTTATAAAAAGAGCGGCTCGTTGAGCCGCTCTTAAAGTACCTATGAAAATCAGACCGCTATTCAGCAAGTTCCATAGAGAATAACAACCTACTTAAAGAAGCCATCATAGTTGTACATCTTTAACTGCGATTCGATCTTATTCATGGTATCCAGTGCCACACCAATCATGATCAGAATCGAAGTACCACCAAATGCCTGGATCAAAGCATTATTCGTGAAGTAGAACAAAATGGATGGTACCACAGCGATAATTGCAATAAATATCGCACCTGGCAAAATAACATGGCGCATTACATTCTTAAGATACGCAACCGTGTTTGCACCTGGTCGAATACCAGGAATAAAACCACCCTGCTGCTGTAAGTTTTCGGCAGTTTCAGAAGGGTTAAACACAATCGACGTGTAGAAATAAGCAAAGAAGATAATGAACGCCGCCGTAAGAATCCAGTTTACCCAACCAGCCGACATGGCATTAGATACCATGGTTAGCCAATCCACATTAAAGAGTGCGGCCAACTGAGCTGGGAAGTAAATCAAACAGCTTGCAAAGATAATAGGAATAACGCCAGCTGCATTGATCTTGATAGGCAAATAAGAATTCTGACCACCCATCATCCTACGACCTTGAATGCGCTTCGCGTAGCTAACGGGAATACGACGCTGAGCACGTTCAATGAAGATAATTGCAGGAATACAGAGAACTACGATTACCAGAATAAGAATGGTAACAGCAAGACCCATACCAAAGTCAGCATTCAAGTTGATCGACGAGAAGATAGCCGAAGGAACTGAAGCTACGATGGAAACAAAGATGATGAGCGACATACCATTGCCTACACCGCGCTGAGTAATAAGTTCGCCCATCCACATAATGAGAGCAGTACCTACTACTAAGGTGAAGACAACAAGAATATCAGTCACGATTTCAGGAACAGCCGTGCTGAATACAACGCCATAAGCCGCAGACTTAAAGAGGAATAAATATCCAACAGCGTTAATCAGCGCAAGGCCTAAAGTCAGGTAACGAGTTACCTGGGTAACACGACGCCTACCTGCTTCGCCTTCCCTATTCCAACGGCCTACCGCAGGAA
>OLPW01001315.1_pt1 | contig 26160 bp, 28 predicted proteins | sample 1672161 | NCBI WGS metagenome assembly OLPW01 (sample SAMEA3136654, study PRJEB25190) | human gut metagenome
GCCGCCGGGGTCTCTCTTTTACTTTTTCACCAAATCAGCCAGCGTTACGCTATCGAGATAGCCGCTGATGCGTTTGTCCAGCTCGCTCCAGACCGGCAGCGTTGGACAGCTCGCCGCCCGGGGGCAGGCTTTTGCGCCGCATTCTAAGCAGGCTACCGGTGCCAGCGACCCTTCCGTCAGCCGCAGGATCTCGCCCAGCGTGTATTCTCCCGGCTCCCGGCTCAGGCGGTAGCCGCCGCCCTTGCCCTGAATGCCGTCCACGATGTGGTTCTTCGTCAGCACGGGCAGGATCTTCTCCATGTACTTCAGGGAAATTTCCTGCCGGGCGGCTACGTCCTTCATGGGGACGAAGCCCTCCGACCGATGCTCCGCCAGATCCGCCAGCACCCGCAGGGCATAGCGGCCACGGGTCGAAATCATCATGGCGTCAATCCGCGAACAGCGGCGTGGACAGATACCGGTCGCCGGTGTCCGGCAGGAGGACGACAATGGTCTTGCCCTCGTTTTCCGGCCGCTTGGCCAGCTCGATGGCCGCCCATGCCGCCGCGCCGGAGGAAATGCCTACCAGCACGCCCTCCGCCTTGCCGATCTGCTTGCCGACCGCAAAGGCGTCCTCGTTGGCGACGGGGATGATCTCGTCGTAAACGCCGGTGTCCAGCACCTTGGGAACAAAGCCCGCGCCGATGCCCTGAATCTTATGAGCGCCCGCCGTACCCTTGGACAGCACGGGAGAGGTCGCAGGCTCCACGGCCACCACCTTGACCTCCGGCTTCTTGGACTTGAGGTACTCGCCCACGCCGGTGATGGTGCCGCCGGTGCCCACGCCCGCCACGAAGATGTCCACCTCGCCGTCGGTGTCGGCGTAGATTTCGGGGCCGGTGGTCTCAAAATGCGCCTTGGGGTTGGCCGGGTTCACAAACTGGCCGGGGATGAAGCTGCCCGGAATTTCCGCTGCCAGCTCGTCGGCCTTGGCAATGGCGCCCTTCATGCCCTTGGCGCCCTCGGACAACACCAGCTCCGCGCCATAGGCCTTCATCAGCTGGCGGCGCTCCACGCTCATGGTGTCCGGCATGACGATGATGATACGATAGCCCCGGGCAGCCGCCACGGCGGCAAGGCCGATGCCCGTATTGCCGGAGGTCGGCTCGATGATGACGGAGCCGGGCTTCAGCAGACCCTTTTCCTCGGCGTCGTCGATCATGGCCTTGGCCACCCGGTCTTTCACGGAACCGGCGGGGTTAAAATACTCCAGCTTTGCCAGCACCTTCGCCTTCAGGCCAAGAGCTTTTTCAATGTGGGTCAGCTCCAGCAAGGGCGTTTTGCCGATGAGCTGGTCGGCAGAAGTGTAAATGTTTGCCATGATTATCCCTCCTTCACGGCGTCAAAGCCGCGCTGCAAATCCGCAAGAATGTCGTCAATGTGCTCCGTGCCGATGGACAGGCGGATGGTGTTGGGCTTGATGCCCTGATCCAGCAGCTCCTCCTCGGTCAGCTGGCTGTGGGTCGTGGTGGCCGGGTGAATGACCAGACTCTTGACGTCCGCGACATTGGCCAGCAGGGAGAAAATTTTCAGATTGTCAATGAACTTGTGAGCTTCCTTCACGCCGCCCTTGATCTCAAAGGTGAAGATGGATGCGCCGCCATTGGGGAAATACTTCTCATACAGGGCGTGATCCGGGTGGTTCGGCAGGGAGGGATGGTTCACGTGCTCCACCTGAGGATGGTTCGCAAGGAATTCAACCACCTTCTTGGTGTTCTCGGCGTGGCGCTCCAGACGCAGGGACAGCGTCTCAACGCCCTGCAGCAGCAGGAAGGCCGCGAAGGGAGAGATGGTCGCGCCGGTGTCCCGCAGCAGCACCGCGCGGATATAGGTCACAAACGCGGCGGGGCCGGCGGCGGCTACGAAGGAAACGCCGTGATAGCTGGGGTTCGGCTCGGCGATGGCGGGGTACTTTCCGGAAGTCGCCCAGTCAAACCTGCCGGAGTCCACGATGATGCCGCCCAGGGTGGTTCCGTGGCCGCCGAGGAACTTGGTTGCGGAGTGGACGACGATGTCCGCACCGTGCTCGATGGGGCGGATGAGGTAGGGCGTGCCGAAGGTGTTGTCCACCACCAGCGGAATGCCGTACTTGTGCGCCAGCTCGGCCAGCGCGTCGATGTCGGGGATGTCACTGTTGGGGTTGCCCAGGGTCTCAATGTAGATGGCGCGGGTCTCGGGGCGGATGGCGCTCTCCACTTCCTTCAGATCGTGGATGTTCACGAAATCGGCGGTAATGCCGAAGCCGGGCAGGGTGTGGGCGAGCAGGTTGTAGCTGCCGCCGTAGATGGTCTTCTGGGCGACAAAGTGGCCGCCGTTCTGACCCAGCGCTTCCAGCACGTAGGTAATGGCCGCCGCGCCGGAGGCCAGCGCCAGCGCCGCCACGCCGCCTTCCAGAGCAGCCACCCGTTTTTCCAGCACGTCCTGCGTGGAATTGGTGAGACGGCCGTAAATGTTGCCGGCGTCCGTCAGCCCGAAGCGGGCGGCGGCGTGGGCACAGTCATGGAACACGTAAGAGGTGGTGGCGTAAATGGGAACGGCCCGGGCATCGGTAGCGGGGTCAGCCTGCTCCTGGCCGACGTGGAGCTGCAGGGTTTCAAATTTATAGTCAGACATAATGATTATTTCCTTTCTTCAGTCAAATATTATCTTTGGTGTTTGGAACATCGGGGATACATTCGGCCAAAGCGGAAATTCGCCCTTACGAGGGTCTCAAAGTGATTTTTCATGGGATTTCCTCCCTTCAAAACTTACCTGTTCGGTAGGTATTTGCATCATACCACGAATTTCCTACCAAGTCAATCGGTTTTTTATCAAAAATTTCCTACTTGTCCGGTAGGAAAACCGGCGATATGACCAAGGCGTGAAAAAGCCGGTTCTGCCGAGCTTTTTTCCTTTGACAAATTTCGATTGCATGATAGAATGTAGGCGAAAACTCCCCAATAAAAACAGACAGGAGTGTCACCCATGGAGATTTCCTACACCATTTTCGACCTGCTTTTCTATCTGCTGCTCTACGCCTTCCTCGGCTGGTGCGTCGAAGTCTTTTGCGCCGCCGTGAAAAACGGGCGGTTTGTGAACCGTGGTTTTTTGAACCTGCCCCTGAATATGCCCTGCGGCATTGCCGCCGCCCTGCTGCTGCCGGTGCTGGGTACCATGAACCACAAGACCATCTTACAATATATCATGACGCTGGTGATCTATGTTCTGGTCCGGTGCGTGACCGACCAGTTTGTCCGGGGCGTCAGCCGGGGAACCTTTGCCGCCGCGCCGAAGGGAAAGACGTTTTTCCTCAACGCGGCTGCCGCGGCGGCCGTTATGCTGCTGGTGTATCTCGTGGTGCATCCCGGCATGATGGGACTTTTGTACCTGATGCCAAAGTGGCTGGAACGGACGCTGGTCATCGCAGGGATCGTCCTGATTCTGGCGGACTTCATCGGCGTGATGCGCGCCCTGCGCACCAGCAGCGCCACCCGGCTGAATAAGGCCGGGCAGGAGACCACCCAGCGCATGGCCGACCGGATCAGCAATACCATCTGGCGGCGTCTGCAAAAAGCCTACCCCGGCCTTGCGGCGGCGGACGTTCCGGGGCCGGAACGGTATGTCTTTGCCCGGGGCATCTGCTTTGACAAGCTGGTGTGGGTATTCCTCGTAACCTCTTTCTTAGGGGCGCTGATCGAAATGGTCTTCTGCCGGGTCACGTCGGGGCAGTGGATGAGCCGTTCCGGCGTGCTGTACGGGAGCTTCAGCTTCGTGTGGGGTCTTGGCGCGGTGGTGCTGACCATCACCTTGCAGCGGATCGCGGACAAGCCCGACCGGCGGATCTTTCTCGCGGGCTTCGTCATCGGCGGCGCTTATGAGTACCTTTGCAGCGTGTTCACCGAGCTGGTATTCGGCACGGTGTTCTGGGACTACAGCAAAATGCCCCTGAACATCGGCGGCCGCACCAACGTGCTGTACTGCATTTTCTGGGGACTGCTGGCTGTGGCATGGATCAAGGTGCTGTATCCGCCCATGAGCAAGGGCATTGAAAAGATTTCGCCGCTGCTGGGGAAGGTGGTTACATGGGTTATCATCTTTTTTCTGGCCTGCGACGGTCTGCTCACTGGCGCCGCCATGCTGCGCTACACCGACCGTCAGAACAACCCGGAACCCAAAAATGTGGCCGAAGCGTTTCTGGACGACACCTATGACGACGACTGGATGGAACACCACTGGCCGAACATGGTGGTCACAAAGGACGTGGAATAATTGTGAAAATCGCCCCCGGGAAGCGGTGCAAGCCGTTTTCCGGGGGCTTTGTGTATTCAGTCCGTTTCCACAGCTTTCCGGGCGGCGGACTCGGTGTATGTCCAGCTCCGGAAATCCGAAATGCTGCAATAGCTGTTTTCCAGAATGTCCATCGCGGTGGAGGCAATTTCGGGGTCGTGGTCATGGGTCAGCCCTTTAATGTAGGGCAGTGCGCCATCCCCAAGGCTGCTCATGTGCCCCATGTCGATGGTCTCCAGCTGCCCCGACTGGTAAGCGCGGACGTTGTACCGGGCGACCTGCGTGTCCACGTCCGCCCAGAAGGTGACGCACCCCAGAATCAGCGCGCAGATCACCGCCCCCTTCATGTAGGGGAATCGGGGCTTGAACAGCCACACGGACACGAGGATCGTCGTGACCCCCAGCCAGAGCATGAAAACTTCCGTCAGCACCCGCTTTCTCGTCAGGCCGTAGCCGCCAATGTAGAGCAGCATTTTCGCGCTGGCCGCGGCGATGAGGAACAGCGCCGCCAGCCCGAGGAACAGGCACAGCCCTCTGGTCAGCGCCGGGGCACCGGCCTTCTTTTCCACCAGTCCCATGGCAAGGCACATCAGCCCCAGATTGATAAAGCTCAGCCACGCCATCTCGAAAAATCCCCGGCGGGCGTATTCCGCCAGCGTGTATCCATCGGGCAGAATTCCCGCGAAGCCGCCGCCCAGATACGCCAGCTGACTCAGCAGGTACACGGCGTAGATCAGGCACACCGTTCCCAGCAGAATGTTCACGGTAATGGCGCTGAAACCGTGGAAGCTCTTCGCTTCTTTCCCGTTTTTCTCCGCGTATTTCAGTCCCACGCCCCGGGAGTACAGAATCCACCCGGCAAACACGCCGAAGAACAGGGAGAGCAGCGGCTCCGACCAGTCGGTATCAGGGAGCATATCCATCAGCCCCTCAAACGCCGCGTCGGCACGCATCAGCAGCACGATCAGCACCGCCGCCACCGGCAGGGCGATCAGTACGCCGAGGATCGCCGCGCCGCCCCGTTTGCCCGCCGTACCGGCGTTTTTCCGGGCGTCGTTCAGCCCCCGGACGGCGGCGCTCATACTGCCCACGCCCAGCGTGAACAGCGCCCGGGGGGCGTCCAGCGCCGACGCGATGCCGCCGGGTTCCCGGCGGCTCTGCCCGGCCATCCGGCAGAAGCTGAGGTTCACGGCAAACAGCGCCATCAGCAGCATCCCCGCCTTCACGTCGCTGTCCGACGACCGGGCAAACCCGGCGAAGATCACCGCCGCCAGAATCAGCAGCGCCGCCTCATACTTCCCCGGCCGGAAGCCGCAGCGAAGCAGATACCAAAAACTGCACCCCGTCAGAGCCACCGCCCCCAGGGCAAATCCCAGACAAAAACCGCCGTAAAGAATGCTGTTCCACGTAAACGTGCCGAAAAGCAGCACCAGAAGGCCAAAAATCAGTTCCCGTTTTCCCGCAGGATACCGGGGCAGCGTCCGTTCTTCCATAATATTGCTCCTTTCTCAGCGTTTCCATGGGTCGTCGTCCTGCACGAACTCGAACAGGTCGCCCGGCTGGCATTGCAGCTCCCGGCAGATGGCGTCCATGGTGCTCATGCGCACGGCCTTGGCCTTGCCGGTTTTCAGAATGGACAGGTTGGCGGGCGTCATACCCACCCGGTTCGCCAGCTCAAGGGAAGTCATCTTCCGCTTTGCCAGCATCATATCCAGATTCACAATAATCGCCATACGCCGCCTCACACCGTCAGATCGTTTTCTTCCCGGATTTCCACCGCAGCGGCCATGACGTTCTTCACCACGCTCACCGCCAGCGCCAGAAACGCCATGATCATGGTCATGAAGATTAGGGGCGGGTAGAAGAACGTGGCGGGCAAACAGATGCCGCTTACCGCCGCGCAGCACCAGCGGATGCGCCGCAGAAACCGGACGTTCTGTGTAACGAACACATCCTCCTTCAGAATATTCCGCACCAGCCGCTCCATGCAGGATAGCGCGTACAGCACCGCAGGGACGCAGCAGTAAAACCCTATCATGATCGCCGCCGCACCGTACCGCCCCAGCGGCCGCAAAGTCTGATACCACCGCAGCAGTCCCGGCATGGCAAAAGTAAGCAGGCAGATGATAATGAACAGCACCCGGCTGCACCAAAGTGTAAATTTCGCAGAAAGCTGTGAATTCATAAAAGCACCTCCGTTTGCATGGAGTGTACCACAGAAATTATCGAATGTCAATAATTATTTTCCTGTTTACGAGAATCGCATTTTCCCGCCGCCCGAAAACTTGTTACAGAACTTCATACGAGCTTAACATTTTCCCACTTTAATCGTTAATATTTTACCGGTATAATAAGGCCATAAAGATCAAGACAACGTTAGCCCCGCCGCAAGGCACATGGGGCAGTATATAAATTTGCTACCAACCTTCATCTTTTTCATTTTTTCCTCTCCTCTTTTCTTGTTGCAAAATCCGCGGTGATGAGCCGCGGATTTTGCATTTCTTTTTAATCAAAACTTAAGCTGTCCGCACCGTTTTCCGTTGCAAACACGGATATATTATGGTATAATAGGGGAAATTCACATTAGGGTGATGGAATGTTTGCCAAATATCTTCTGATTTTCTTCGTGTCCATGGTGCCGCTGGTGGAGCTGCGGGGCAGTATCGTTATGGCCGTGGGCATGGATCTGGACTACTGGACGTCTCTTGCGGTGTGCGTCGTGGGCAATATGCTGCCGGTGCCGCTGATCTATTTCTTCGCCCGGAAGGTGCTGCACTGGGGCGCGGATAAAAAATATATCGGGAAGTTCTTTTCCTACTGCCTGGAAAAGGGCGAAGCCGCCGGTCACAGGCTGATGAAAAAGGCCGGTCGGGGCGGGCTGTTCGTGGCACTGATGCTGTTCGTCGGCATTCCCATTCCCGGCACCGGCGCGTGGACGGGAACCCTCGCGGCCAGTTTTCTGGACATGGGCATCAAAACCACGGCGCTGTCCGTTTCTCTGGGCGTCATTATCGCGGGAATCATCATGGGAGCCGCCAGCATGGCGGGCGTCCATGTCTTCGGATTATAAGGAGGAAACATAAATGTCCGATTGTCTGTTCTGCAAAATCATCGCGGGGGATATCCCCTCCACCAAGGTCTACGAGGATGATTCGGTCTTCGCCTTCCGGGACATCAATCCCCAGGCACCGACCCACATTCTGGTGATCCCCAAGACGCATATTTCCGGCTGCAACGGCGTCACGGAGGAAAACAGCGCCGTCGTCGCCCACATTTTTGAGGTCATCCCCAGAATCGCGGCGGCGGAGGGGCTGACGGGTGGCTACCGGGTGGTCAGCAACTGCGGCGCCGACGCGGGTCAGACCGTGCCGCACCTGCATTTCCACATCCTCGGCGGCAAAACCCTGGCGCTGGATATGGCGTAACATCTTAGGGTCTATCTGAAAACCGGCATCCTTCGGGTGCCGGTTTTTCGCGCTTGACATCTTACATTTTTTTGCTATACTAACCTTGGATCGCAAAACAAATAAGGCAGCACCGCGCAATTGTGCGGTGTTGCCTAAAGTCTTCGGGGAGCCGGAAAGACCGGCTGAGAGTGGGCGTGTGCGCCCTGACCCGTGAACCTGATACGGCTAATACCGTCGGAGGGAAAGATGCATATATGGGATACAATTCAGTATCGCGTTGCACCTGGACGGTTTGCAATGCGATACTTATTTTTTTGGAGGTTCCCAAAATGAAAACCAAAAGACTGACGGAAAGCGCCATGCTGCTGGCGCTGGCCATTGTGCTGGAGCTGATCTCCAAGGCCATCATCCCCGAAATGCCCTTCGGCGGTCAGGTGACGCTGGTGGCCATGCTCCCGGTGGTGCTGATCTCCTACCGCTACGGCGTGAAGTGGGGTTTCGTCTCCGGCTTCTGCTACGCGCTGCTGGAAATGGCGCTGGGTGCGAAGACCGTGAGCGCCGCCTTTCAGCCCGGCTATTTCGGAGACGACACCATGATCTTCAAGGCCATCCTCATGTGCCTGCTGGACTATCTGCTCGCCTACACCATGATGGGTCTGGGCGGCATTTTCCGGGATAAGATCAAGAATCCCGGCACCAGCCTGATGTGCGGTTCTCTGGTGGCGCTGGGAGCACGGTATCTGTCTCACATTCTGTCCGGCTACCTGCTGTTCTCCGGCTGGGCGGAGTGGTTCTTCACCCAGGACGGCTTCCCCGCATGGGGCGCGAAGCTGGTGGAGAGCCTCAGCCCCGTCGCGCTGGGCTGGGTCTATTCCATTGTGTACAACGGCTTCTACATGGTTCCCGAGCTGATCCTCACCGCCATTGCGGCGCAGCTGATCGCACGGATCCCGAAGATCGTGGTCAAGGCTGACTGAGAATTTTCCGCAACGTATAGTAACAAACGCCCCGGGCTTCAGCCCGGGGCGTTTGTTTTTATGCCTTTGCGATCATTTCATTTTCCATCTGCCACGCGCGGTAGAGGATTTCCGCGGCAGTCTCCCGGGTCAGGGGGGCGTCGGCTTCCAGATTAAAGCCGTTCCGGGCGGCAGCCGCCAGAGCGTCCTGCGCCCATGCGGAGGTTTCCGATTCCTCCGCCGACGTTTCCGCGGCTTCCTCCGGAGTGTCCGCCGTCAGCGCCAGAGCGTTTTTCAGCATGACGCCCGCCTCCGCGCCGGTGATGATCTCGTCAGCGCCGAAGGTTTGCTGATCGGGCAGCCCCGCCGTCAGGCCGGAACGCACCGCGGCGGCAAGATAGGGCTGGAGCCACTCAGGGATTTCGTCGGTAAACCCCGCGCCGGTCAGCTCCTCGTCTACGGGGATGTTCAGCGTCCTGACCAGCATGGTGACGAATTCGCCCCGGCTCACCGTCCGTTCCGGGCCGAAGCAGAGATTCCCCGCCACGTTTTCCCCGGAGAAGATTCCGGTGTTCTTCATCCACTCCGCAGAGAACCGGCAGTCCCTGCCCACCGTGTCGGTGTACTGGGTCGCGTCGGCGGGCTTGAGGATGGTGATGGTGACGGTGGCTTCCCGGGAGGTCTTCCCGGAAGCGTCGGTGGCCGTGAAGGTGAAAGAATCGATGCCTACCTTATTCTTCTTGGGCGTGTAGGCGAAGCTTCCGTCCGGCTGAAGGGTCACGGTGCCCCGCTTGGGCCGGCGGACGATGGCGTAGACCATGTCCTCCCCCTCCGGGTCAGCGACCTTCAATTTGCCGTCGGCAGCGAGATTTTTGTAGGTTTCCAGCGCAGAGTCCTCCGCCACGGGGGGCTTGTTTTCCTTGCCCCGGATGCCGATGGTCATGGCGGCGGACGCCTCCACGCCGCCCGGGTAGATGGGCAGGTAGCCCACCTCGGCGGATTCATCCAATTCGGTCAGGCGGGGAGAAAAGGTCATCTGCGCCGCCTGTTCGGCGGTGAGAACGTCGCCGGGAACGAGAACGCGGCTGCCCAGCATCACGCTGCCTACCTTTTTATCCGGCAGACTGGTGATGCAGATGCCCGCAATGGGGGTCTCCCCGGAAAAGTCCTCCGCCGAGAAGCAGTAAACGCTGTCGCAGTCCACCTCGGCGGCGGCCGCGCCGCAGGACAGCCCCGCGATGCAGCATACCGCCAGCAGCAGAGCCAATAATCGATTTCGGAACATGGCAATACCTCCAAAAAATGATTTCCGGTGGTATTGTTTGCCAATGTTGGAAAAATTATTCCCACAAATTTTTTGATGGGGTACAAGCCCTTGGCTCCCCCTCTGGGAGAGATGTCACCGAAGGTGACTGAGAGGGTTTTGCACCACCCCCATTCCACCGGGTTTATAAAAAATTCAAAATTAGGTGCAGACAATCGGCAGGTTTTGTGTTATACTATTAAAATCTATACGTGTGCGCTGCGTACATTATGCTTTTCGCTGTCTGAAGGAGGCGTTTCCTTTGAAATATTGGTTCGGCTACCTCACCGCCGCCATCTTCGGCGCCATCACATGGGTGCTGATGCGGTTCGGTGAACGGTTTTCTACTCTGGTGGATATGGTGTACCCCTACGTCATCCGTACCTCGGAGTCCATTCTTGCCCAGTGGGCAGGCGGCGTGGACTTCCCCGTCTGGCAGCTGCTGGCCGTGGCGCTGGGCGCGCTGATCCTTGCCAGCATTGTGCTGATGATCGTGCTGAAATGGAACCCCATTCAGTGGGGGGGCTGGGTGCTCGCGTTTTTTGCCGGTATTTACATGCTCCACACCATGCTCTGGGGTCTGAATTACTACTCCGGCCCCCTGTCCGACGACATGCGGCTGGACGTGGGCAGCTACAATCTGGAGGAACTGACCGAAGCCACCGAATACTACCGGGACAAAGCCAACGCCCTTGCCCTGCAGGTCAACCGGGACGGAAGCGGCAACGTGGCCTTCGCGGACTTTGATGCGCTGGCGGGCAAGGCCGGCGAAGGCTTCCAGACGCTGACCTACGACTACTTCTATCCCATTTTTGCCGGTTCCACCCTTCCGGTGAAGAAGCTGGGCTGGGCGGATATGTATTCCTCCATGGGCATCACCGGCGTCACCTTCGGCCTGACCGGCGAAGCCTGCGTCAATCCCCAGATCCCCGGCGTGTCCCTGCCCTTTACCATGTGCCACGAAATGGCCCACCGCATGTGCATCGCCCCGGAGCGGGACGCCAATTTTGCCGCGTTCCTGGCCGCCTCCGTCCATTCCGACCCGGAATTCCAGTACAGCGCCTACTTTATGGCCTTCCGCTACTGCTACAGCGCCCTGAGCAGCGTCAATAACCAGTCCGCCGCGGCGGCTGCCGCACGGGTGAGCGCCGGGGTCAATGACAATCTAAAATTCGACATGGCTGCCTACAACAGCTTCTTCAATTCCCGGAAAAGCACCGCCGCCACGAACATCGCCGACGCCGCCAACGACACCTATCTCAAGGTCAGCGGCGACGAAAGCGGCGTCGCTTCCTACGGCGAGGTCTGCGACCTGCTGGTGAACTGGCACATCCAGACCGTGGTGCTGCCCTCCATCACCGTGGAGGAATCCCCCTTCGACCCTTACGACGAAACGCAGGTGGACCTGAGCGGCATCGTCAACGCAAGGTGACAGCCATGATGAGACAGACTTTGGATGCAGGTCTGCCCGAGCTGGGACTTGACCTGCCGGGAAGCGCGCGCCAGACCCTCTGCGATTTTGGCGCGGCGGTTATCAAGCAGAACGAGGTCATGAACCTCACCGCCATCACCCAGCCGGATCAAGTGGCAAAGCTCCATTTGCTTGACAGCCTGACGGTGCTCACCGCCGCCGACCTGCGGGGCAAGCAGATCATCGACGTGGGCTGCGGCGCGGGATTTCCCGGCGTGCCGCTGGCCATCGCCTGCCCGGAAGCGCGCGTTACCCTGCTGGATAGCCTGGGCAAGCGCATGAAGTGGCTGGAAGAAATCCTCCCCCAGCTGGGCGTCCGCGCCCAGTGCGTCACCGCCCGGGCGGAGGAAGCGGCGGCGGAACGGCGGGAAAGCTACGATTACGCCGTCTCCCGCGCGGTCGCCCGGCTGAACATCCTGCTGGAGCTGACCGCCCCCTATGTGAAGGTCGGCGGCGCGGTGCTGGCCATGAAAGGCTCCGCCGCAAGGGAAGAGCTGGCCGAGTGTACATCCGCGATCAAAAAGCTGGGGTTACAACTGGAATCGGTAAAGGAATTTTCCATCGACGGGGCATCCCACGCGGTCATCGTCCTGCGAAAAATCGCCCCCACGCCGAAGCAGTACCCCCGCCGCTACGCAAAGATCAAGCAGTCTCCACTTTAAGGCACTTTGGAAAGTGAGGTTTTTATGGACGCAGCTCTCAGTATTGCTCTGGGATATTTTGTCGGTTCGCTCAGCCCGTCCTCTCTGGTGGGCAGGGTGAAAAGAAGACCGACGTGCGCAAATCCGGCACCGGAAACCTGGGCGCCACCAACACCATGCTGGTTCTCGGCTGGGGCGCGGGCATTTTCGTCATGCTTTTTGACCTGATGAAGTCCTTCCTCTCCGGCAAGCTGGCGCAGTATCTGTTCCCCGGGCTCAGCACCGCGGGGATGCTGGCCTGCATCGGCGCCATGATCGGCCACTGCTTTCCGGTGTTTCACCGCTTCCGGGGCGGCAAGGGGCTGGCGACCTTCGGTGGGCTGGTCATCTACTGCGGGTTAAAGTACGTGCCCATCGTGCTGTGCGCCGGATGGGCGGTCATGTGGGTCTTCGACTGCACCGTGATGTTCCCCATAACGGTGGGCATCGCCCTGCCCCTGCTGATGTATCTTTTCGGCGAAGCGCCGGCGAAAATTATCACGGCCATCTGCGCCGGAGCGGTGCTGGACGTCATGCACATCGGCAATATGAAAAAGGCCCTCGCCGGGGACGAGATCATGCACGTCCGGGACTATTTCAGGGAGAAACTGCACAAAGAACGCTGAAAAGTTTTCGCCCGAAAAAGTGAAAGTTTTCCTTTACTTTTGGGCAAACTTGTGATATACTCGAAAAGCTGGTTATGACCAGACACAATTTTTGCGCCCGTTGCTCAGTTGTGGGACAACGCCCATGCGGCACTTCACCGGCCCCTACTTAGCTCCCGGGCTACCGATTTGAAAGGTGGAAAAATCATGATTCAGAAGGAAAAGAAGACCCAGGTCATCCTGGAAAACGCGACCCACGAGGGCGACACCGGTTCTCCCGAGGTTCAGATCGCCATTCTGACTGCCCGTATCAACGAGCTGACCGAGCATCTGCGCGTCCACAAGCACGACAACCACTCCCGCCGTGGTCTGCTGATGATGGTCGGTAAGCGCCGCAGTCTGCTGGACTATCTGGCCAAGAAGGACATCAACCGCTACCGTGCTGTGATCGCCAAGCTGGGTATCCGTAAGTAAGAGATTAAGGGGGCGACTGTCGTCGCCCCTTTTCTTCGTGTCTCTGCCAATCCGTAAATCACGGGAGATGCTTTAGCAGTTGAATGTGCCGCCGGAATCCGGCCGCAGATTCAAGTGCTAAACCTCCCGTACAAATAACATTCAATTAGGAGGTAAACCAATGATCACCCGCAAACAGTATCCCAACCATCACGTTTACGAGACGGAAATCGGCGGCCGTGCCTTTACCGTGGAAACCGGTAAGGTCGCAGAGCTGGCCGACGCCGAGTGCATCTGCCGCTACGGCGACACCGTCGTGCTCACCACCGTCACCTGCAACCCCATCCCCAAGGCCGGAATCGACTACTTCCCCCTGACCATCGAGTTCGAGGAGCGTATGTATTCCGTGGGCCGCATCCCCGGCTCCTTTAACCGCCGTGAGGGCAAGCCCTCCGAACGGGGCATCCTGAACAGCCGCATCATCGACCGTCCCATGCGCCCCCTCTTTGACGAGGAGCTGCGCAACGACACCGTCGTGACCTGCACCGTTCTTGCCAACGACTACGATAACCCCGTGGAGATCGTGGCGTCCCTGGGCGCTTCCATCGCCATTGCCTGCTCCGACGTCCCGTGGAACGGTCCCGTGGCCACCACCAACGTTGCCCACCTGAACGGCAAGTATATCATCAACCCCTCCTCCGACGAGCGGGACGCCGCCGACTGCTTCGTGTGCATCTCCTCCACCTTCGAGAAGGTGGTCATGATCGAGACCGAGGCCAAGGAAGCCCCTGAAAACATCGTCTACGAGTGCATCCGGGTCGCCCACGAGGCCAACATGGAGATTGTCAAGTTCATCAACTCCATCGTGGCCGAGATCGGCAAGCCCAAGTTCACCTTCGAGAAGGCCGCCGTCAACCACGAGCTGCTGGACGATCTGATGGCTTACGGCCTGGGTAAGATCGAGTACGCTCTGGACACCCCCGACAAGAACGTCCGTGAGGAGCGCCTGACCGCTGCCCGTCTGGACTTCCAGGAGAAGTTCGGCGAGAAGTACGAGGACTTCGACACCCATATCGAGGTCTGCCTGTACAAGATGCAGAAGAAGGTCGTCAAGAAGTGGCTGCTTCAGGGCAAGCGTGTGGACGGCCGCGGCATGGACGAAATCCGTCCTCTGGACGCCGAAGTCGGCGTTCTGCCCAGAGTCCACGGCTCCGGCCTGTTCTCCCGCGGTCAGACGCAGGTGCTTTCCATCTGCACCCTGAACACCCTGTCCGCCGCTCAGAAGATCGACACCATCTACCCCGAGGATACCAAGCGGTATATCCATCACTATAACTTCCCCGCCTACTCCACCGGCGAAGCCCGTGCCGCCCGTTCCACCTCCCGCCGGGAGATCGGCCACGGCGCGCTGGCCGAGAAGGCTCTGCTGCCCGTGATCCCCAGCGTCGAGGAGTTCCCCTACGCCATCCGTGTGGTGTCCGAGGTTCTGTCCTCCAACGGCTCCACCTCTCAGGCTTCTATCTGCGGCTCTACGCTTGCTCTGATGGACGCCGGCGTGCCCATCAAGCGCCCCGTGGCCGGTATTTCCTGCGGCCTGATCTCCGACCAGGAGACCGGCGAGTGGAGAACCTTCACCGACATTCAGGGTGTTGAGGACTTCCACGGCGAAATGGACTTCAAGGTCGCCGGTACCACCGAGGGCATCACCGCCATCCAGATGGACCTGAAGAACAGGGGCCTGACCATGGAGATCATCGCCGACGCTCTGGAGCGCTGCCGCAAGGCGCGTCTGGAGATTCTGTCCGAGGTCATGCTCAAGGCCATCCCCGCGCCCCGTCCCGAGGTCAGCGAGTACGCCCCGAAGATGCTGTCCCTGAAGATCCCCGTGGACAAGATCCGCGAGGTCATCGGTTCCGGCGGCAAGACCATCCAGAAGATCTGCGCCGACACCGGCGCCAAGGTGGACATCGACGACGACGGCAGCGTGTTCATTTCCGCCGTTGACTCCGCCGCCGCCTACGCCGCCAAGAAGATGGTGGACGATATCTGCTTCGTTCCCGAGGTCGGCAAGCTGTACTACGGCAAGGTCGTGCGCATCCTGCCCATCGGCGCGTTCGTGGAGATCGCCCCCGGCCATGATGGCATGGTTCACATCTCCAAGCTGGAAAACCATCGCGTGGAGAAGGTGGAAGACGTGCTGAATCTGGGCGACATGACCTGGGTGAAGTTCATGGGCTTCGACGAAAAGGGCCGCGCCAACTTCAGCCGCAAGGACGCTTTGAAGGAAATGGCAAACCAGTAAGGTTCAATAGCAATTCCCCGCTTTCGTTACCGAAAGCGGGGAATTTTTTATGCAGAAAATCCGGCTGGGGCGCGGGGCAGTGTATCCCGCCTGTAAATCAAACCGACAAATCGGAATTTGTTATTCTCCTATGGAGGCACCGCTATCGTCTTTAAGGCCACAAATCGCAACTATACCATTATTTTTATAACTTACAACGAGAGTAGTGTCATTCCCAAGTTTCCAACATGCAGTGCTGTTTTCACTGGTATCAGGCTTCCCCCATACCTCTCTAAGCTGGTCAATATGGTACCCTGGCAAAAGGCTATTAACATCGGCTTCACTCATTTCTGCGATTGCCGTCAGAGTGGGAAGATTGTCGTTGCTTTTGCGATTGTAGTATCCATAAAACCATGCCGATACACATATCGCGAGAACCAAAATGATTACAGCCATAACAGATAACTTCTTTTTCATACAATCACACTCCTTTGTCAAATACCGATTTGTTTATCCGGTTTCCAGTATATCACATGTCAACCCCGATATCAAGAGACCGTCCTTACAGGCTCAAAAACTCCCACGTGCCGCAGCACATGGGAGTTTCCATAACACATATTCTTGTGGCACGGAACGTTTCCGCGATTACTTCTTCTTTTCCACCACCGGCGGGTTGATGCGGGCTTCGATACGATCCAGCGCATAGACCATGCTTTCTTTCGCCGACTGGCTCACCTTGTCCAGATAATTTTCCTCCCATGCTTCCACCGTCTTGTCGATGCGTACTACACGGCGGTAGCCGTCGGCGCTTTCCGCCTCGCTGACCGTGTAAATGGGGGTGTAGCTGTAATTCGTCACCTTGGTGGTGCCGGTACTGGAATCCTTGGTGATCTCCAAATCCAGAATGATGGAGTAATTGGTGCCGCCCCGGGAGGCGTCGCCGAAGAAGTCCCCCAGAGAATAGGCCACCAGCGTGCCTGCCAGCTCATCGTACTCGATGGCCTGCACCGTATGGGGGTGGGTGCCGATAATAACGTCCACGCCCTGCTTTTTCATCAGGTTGACGATGCTCTTCTGGGTGTCGCTGATGTCGTCGTTGTATTCGCTGCCCCAGTGGAGCAGAGCGATGGTGATGTCCGGCTTCTCCGCTTCCACCGCCTTCAGAACGCTGGTGATGCGGGTGCGGTCGATCTTGTCGTAGGTGCTGGCGTAGTCCTCATAGAGGATGTTCACCAGATTGTCGTTTCCGGCGGGAAGTCCCCGGCCGCCCAGACCTTTGGTAAAGGCCACAAATGCAACCTTGACGCCCTGAGCTTCCGTGATGGTGTAGCCCTTGGACTGCTGGAACTCGGACTCCGAAGCGAACGCACCCACCGGCTCCAAGCCCGCCGCCCGGATGCTTTGCAGGGTGGAAGTCAGGCCGATCAGGCCGTTGTTGATGGTGCAGGAATTGGCCATCTGGATCAGGTCAACGCCCGCGTTGCGCAGTCCATCCAGCAGTTCCCGGGGCGCGGAGGTCGTATCGCTGCCGTACGGCTCGCCGCAGATGTTGCCCTCCAGATTCAGCACCGTCAGATCCGCGTCGGACAGGGTGGACGCCACGTCCATAAAGGCGCGGGTGTAATTGTAACCGCCCACGGCTACACCGGCGTTGATTACAGTGTTGGTCACGTTCAGGTCACCCGCCGCCTTGATGTGGATGGTGGTTTTGGTGCTTTTCTGAGCGCGGGTGGCCGGTTCTGTCGCCTGGGTGGGCTTCTGGGTGGGACGGGTCTCCGCCGCCACTGTCGTCTGGGAACTGTCGGAACGGCTGGTGAGGAACACAATCCCCGCCGTGCACAGCACCAGCACCACCGCCGCCAGAATCAGCGTGATACGAAGCCGCTTAGCCTCGGCCTGCTGCTTTCTGCGCTGGGCTTCCCGCTTTTCACGGCGCATATTCATTTCATCGTCGTGCAGCGGCATGGCGTCGTCCTCCCAATTCTGAATGATGCTTTATTATAGCGCATTTCGCGGCATAAAACAAGGGGTTATTCCCCAAAGTAGGCTCTCGTTTCCCCGGCGTTGCGGTGAATTTCCGCTTTCAGGTCATCCAGAGAGGGAAATTTCCGCTCCGGGCGGAGAAAACGGTAGAATTCCAGCGTGATTTCCCGGCCGTACAGGTCGCCGTCGTAGTCCAGAATCCACGGCTCCACCGTGACGCTGCGCCCCTCCACCGTGGGTCGGACGCCAATGTTGGTCACGGCGCAGTACCGCTTGCCCTCCACCACGGCGCGGCAGGCGTAGACGCCGAATTTCGGCTCTGCCAGCCCCTCCGGCAGGCGCAGGTTCGCGGTGGGGATGCCCAGCCGCCGCCCCAGCTGGTGTCCGTGAACCACGGAACCGCTGAGAATATGGGGGTGTCCCAGAAATTTCACGGCAGTCTCCATGTCCCCCGTCTCGATCTGGCGGCGAATGTAGGTGCTGGACACCCGGATGCCATCGATCATCTGGTCGTTCACCACGGCACTGACAAGCCCGTTCGCCCGGCAGAAATCTTCCAGAGCGTCCGCGTTTCCCTCGCCCCGATAGCCGAAACGGAAGTCCTCGCCGCAGACGAACCCGGCAGCAGCATAGTCCCGTATCAGCATGTTGAGAAAATCCCGCCACGGCATGGTGTGCATCTGCTCGTCAAAGGGCAGCGTCACGACCTGCTCCATGGAAAAGCGTTCCCGAAGGAGTTTCTCCCGGTCGTAGGGCGTATTGATGAGGGGCGGGGTGTTCCCCAGCACCAGCGTATCCGGATGGGCGGCAAAGGTCACGACCCCGGCGCGGTAGTTTTCTTTCCGCGCTAAGGTTTTGCACCGGTCAAGCAGCGCGGCGTGGCCTACGTGTACCCCGTCGAAGAATCCAAGGGCATAAATCGTCTTGTTCATTGGTTCACCTGACAGGAACGGAAGCTTGCGGCAAAGTCCGGGGCTTTCCGTTCCGTTCTTTTATTGTACGTCAAAAAAGCTCTTTATGGTTGACATAACGCCATCTTCCACCTTCGCCAGCATGAGAAATTCTCCAGTCTGGCTGTAAGCGCGGTAGGTTCCGCCGGGAAGACTGACGGAAAAGGCGTTGCCGTTCCGGCACCGCTTTTCCTGATTGACGGTGAGCTTCACCGCAGGATAGCCCCGGAATATGGTGTCCACGTCCCGCAGATAGGTTTCCGGCTCCGCCGCTTCCAGCAGCTGCTGTAAGGGGACGGCCTCGGCGATGGTGTATTCCCCGGCCTGCGTCCGGCGCAGCGCCTGCATACATCCGCCGCAGCCCAGCGCTTCGCCGATGTCCGCGCACAAGGTGCGGATATACGTGCCCTTGGAGCAGCGCACCCGCAGACGGAGGGTATCCCCCTCCCGGGACAGCAGCGTCAGCTCGTGGATGGTGACGGGGCGGGGCTGGCGCTCCACCCGCCTGCCCTTCCGGGCGAGGTCACACAGCTTCTGGCCGTTGACCTTCAGCGCGGAATACATGGGCGGGATCTGCATGATCTCCCCCCGGAAGCGCTCCAGCGTCCCATCCAGCTGCTCCTGTGTCACGCTGACCTCCCGGCGGGTAAGTACCGTGCCGGTGGTATCCTCGGTGTCGGTGGCGACGCCCAGAAGCAGCTCCGTCTCATAGGTTTTTTCGGCGTGCTCAAAAAACTCCACGCCCCGGGTGGCGCGCCCCACAAACACGGGCAGCACACCGGTAGCCATGGGGTCCAGCGTACCGCCGTGGCCGATGCGCCGGGTGCCGAACACCCGCCGCAGCCGCGCCGTCACGTCCTGACTCGTCCACCCGGCGGGCTTGTCGATAATCACAATTCCGTTCATTTCAGTTCACTTCTGACATGACCGCTTCCACGGCCTTGACGGCCTCATCGAGAGGCAGCTTCATGGACGCGCCCGCCGCGCCCTTGTGGCCGCCGCCGCCGAAACGGACGGTGACCGCCGTGGCGTCGCAGCCGGGGACTGCCCGGACGGACAGCTTCGTCTCCCCGTCCCCCGTCTCCCGGAGGGTCGCCGCCATGCGCACGCCCGCCACCGTGCGGGGGAAATTGGAGATGTTGTCCATATCGTCCTCGTTGACGCCGATCTCCTCCTCCACAGCACGGGGGATAGCGCAGATAGCCATTTCGCCGCCACGCAGCAGCTCCAGATGCTCCACGATCCACGCCTGCATTTTCAGACGTTCCAGCGTGTTCGTCTCAAACAGCTCCTGATTCAGCTCGTAGATCCGCGCCCCTGCCCGGGTACACAGCGCCGCCACGGAAAAGGTATGCGCCGTGGTATTGGAAAAGCGGAAGCAGCCGGTATCAGTGGAAACGCCCACATACACCGCCTCCGCCAGCGCCCGGTCGGCCTTGACGCCCATCAGCTCCAGCACGTCCCACACCACCTCGGCGCAGGATGCGCTGTCCCCGTCCACCAGCTCCTGCTCCGTGAAAGAGGTCGCGGAGCTGTGATGGTCAATGCGCAGGGCGATTTTGCCCAGCAGCGGGCGAAAGTCTGCGGGCAGCATCTCCGGGGACGCCACGTCCACCGAGACGACGGTGTCGCCTTCCTCCACCCATGGCTTGGTCAGCCCCTCATGGAGCCACGCAAACCGGGGCGTCACTTCTTTGTTGACAAGCACATGGGTGGTCTTGCCCAGCTGCCGCAGCCCCCGGCACAAAGCGGCAGAGCTGCCGACGGTGTCCCCGTCCGGGCGGCGGTGGGACAGAATGGCAAAATGGTCGTGTTCCAGGAGAAAACGCGCCGCATCAGCTCTCGTCAGAATCTTCATCGTGTTTGACCTCCAGGGAGTTGATCAGCTTCAGCATTCTCGCGCCGTAGGTGATGGAATCGTCCTCAGACCAGACGATCTCCGGGCTGTAGCGCAGCTGGAGGTTGTGTCCCAGCTGACGGCGCAGGTATCCGGCGGCGGATTTCAGCCCCGCCATGGCGTCCTTCACCCGCTCCTCCTGCAAAAAGCTGACGTATACCTTGGTATAGCGCAGATCCGGGGTGGTTTCCACCCGGGTAATGGAGATCATCGTGTCCTGCACTCTGGGGTCCTTCACGGTACGAAGCAGGGCGGACAGCTCCTTCTGGATCTCCTCATTGATCCGATTGATTCGGTTGGATGACATTGGGTACTCCTTTCAGCAGCACATCGGGGGTTCCCCCCTCTGTGCAATAACGGTTTTCGCCGCGCCGCGAGGGGGAAACTCTGAATAAACCGTCTGCGGCTGAGCAGCGGATCTTTTCCCCCAGCTGTGCGGTTTCCAAAGCGGGAAATACACAAAGTATTTCTCCGCTTTGGAAGCCTTCATCTGGTGAAAAATCTCTCGCTGTCAGCTCTTGCCAGTTTATCCAGAGCTTCCCCGTGCGGCGCGGCGAATAACTTAGCGTTTCACTTCCTGCATGACAAAGCACTCGAAGATGTCGCCTTCCTTGATGTCGTTGTACTTCACGACGCTCATGCCGCACTCGTAACCGGCGGTGACTTCCTTGACCGCGTCCTTGAAGCGCTGCAGGGAGCCGATCTCGCCTTCGTGGATGACGATGTTGTCCCGCAGAACGCGCACCTGAGAATCCCGGGTGACCTTGCCGTCCTTGACCATACAGCCGGCAATGGTGCCGATGGCGCTGACCTTGTAGGTCATGCGCACTTCCGCGTGGCCGATGACAACTTCCTCGAACTTGGGCGCGAGCATACCCTTCATGGCGGCCTCGATCTCGTCGATGGCGTCGTAGATCACGCGGTAGAACCGCATATCCACATTGGCGCGGTGGGCGCTGGCAGCAGCGGCGGCGTCGGGACGGACGTTGAAGCCCACCACAATGGCGCCTGCGGTGGAGGCAAGCAGAATGTCGCTTTCGTTGATAGCGCCGACGCCCGCGTGGATGACACGGACGCGGACTTCCTCGTTGGAAATCTTCTCCAGAGAGGATTTCAGCGCTTCGGCGGAGCCCTGCACGTCGGCCTTGACGATCAGCGGCAGCTCCTTCATTTCGCCCTCCTGCATCTTGGCGAACAGATTGTCCAGGGTGACCTTCTGGTTCATCTTGGCCAGGGCGTCCTTCTGCGCCTGACGGCGCTGCTCCACCAGCTCACGGGCCATACGCTCGTCGGTGACGGCGTTGAACTCGTCGCCCGGCGTGGGCACGTCGGCAAGGCCGGTGATCTCCACAGGCACGGAGGGGCCGGCGGTCTTGACGGTGCGTCCTTTGTCGTTGGTCATGACGCGGACGCGGCCGACGGCGGTACCGGCGATGACGATATCGCCCTGCTTCAGCGTGCCGTTCTGCACCAGCAGCGTCGCCACGGGGCCGCGGGACTTATCCAGCCGCGCTTCGATCACCACGCCCTTGGCGCGGCGGTTGGGGTTGGCCTTCAGTTCCAGCACCTCGGCGGTGAGGATGACCATTTCCAGCAGATTGTCCAGACCCTGACCGGTCTTGGCGGAGATGGGGCAGATGACGGTCTCGCCGCCCCACTCCTCGGGGATCAGGTCGTACTTGGTCAGCTGCTCCTTGATCTTGTCGGGATTGGCGGTGGGCTTATCCATCTTATTGATCGCGACGATAATGGGAACGTCCGCAGCCTTGGCGTGGTTGATGGACTCGATGGTCTGGGGCATGATGCCGTCATCGGCGGCAACCACCAGAATGGCGATGTCTGTGGACTTCGCGCCGCGGGCACGCATGGAGGTAAAGGCCGCGTGGCCGGGGGTATCCAGGAAGGTAACCATATTCCCGTTCACGTCCACAGTGTAAGCGCCGATGTGCTGGGTGATGCCGCCAGCTTCTTCCGCAGTGACGGAGGTCTTGCGGATGGCGTCCAGCAGGGAGGTCTTGCCGTGGTCAACGTGACCCATGACCACTACGACGGGGGCGCGGGTCTCCAGCTCTTCGGCGGTATCCACATGGTCGTCGATGATCTGCTCCTCGATGGTGACGGTGACTTCCTTCTCCACCTTGCAGCCCATCTCGGTGGCCACGAACTCGGCGGTGTCAAAATCGATGCTCTGGTTGATGGCGGCCATGACGCCGTTCTTCATCAGGCACTTGATGACCTCTCCGGCGGTCTTCTTCATCCGGGAAGCCAGCTCGCCCACGGTGATCTCCTCGGGGATCTTCACCGTCAGAGGTGCCTTCCGGGCGACCTCCATCTGCAGGCGGCGCATTTTCTCCTGCTCCTCGTTCCGGGACTTGCTGCCGCGGAACTTGCCGGACTGCTGCTTATTGCCCTGCTGACCCTTCTTGCCGCCGATGCGCTGCTTGCCGCCCTGATAATTCTGCACCTTCTCGGAGACCAGATTGTCCACGTCGGCAAAGCGTCCGGCGTTGACCTGCACGGCGGAGGTGTCCACCACCCGGCGCTCCCGCTTCCGTTCAGGCTCCTTGGGCTTGTCTGCCTTGGCAGGCTGCGCGCTGGGCGCGGCGGGCTGCTGGGGACGGTTCTGATTCTGGGACTGAGGCTTCGCCTGCTGGGGCTTCGCGGCCTGCTGGGCTTCCTGCTTGGGAGCCTCGGCCTTGGGGGCTTCGGGCTTGGGCGGCTCCGCCTTGGGCGCGGGCTTCACGGCAAACACCTGCTCCAGCGACGCGATCTGGTGGGTCTGGGTCATGCTGTCAAACACCAGATTCAGTTCCTCATCGGTGAGCACCTGCGTATTGGACTTGGGCTTCTGAAAATACTTGGAGATGATGTCCGCGATCACCTTCGGCGCAACGCCGAAGTCTGCCGCGACCTCCTTCAAACGATACTTCACTAAACTCATACGATAAAACGCACCTCCAAAATATGACAAGCGGAAAGCGGAACGCAGGGGATATGCGCTTTTGCGCTCTGCTTACTACTCAAAACTACTGCTTCTTTTTCCCTTTTCGCACATTTTTTACATGGGCTTTCGCTTCGGCCTGATGCTTCTTTACCTTTTCGGCCTTGGCGGAAAGCACTTCCAGAGCTTCCCGGTTTTTCTCCGGTTCGCCAAGCGCCGTCAGCAGGGTCAGCGCCAGCCGGACATCCGTCACGGCGGCGATGGCAAGGCTGGTTCGGCCGATGGCGAAGCCCATTTCCTCTTTGGTGGATTTCAGGCGGACGCACTGCTGGTCGGTTCCGGCGGCAAAGGACTTTGCCCGACGCCATGTGTGGTCGGAAGCGTCGGCGGCTACCAGAATCAGGTACGCCTTTCCCGCCCGGGCGATCGCGCCTACCGGCTCCTCGCCCAGCTCCGCCATGCCGCCCTTGCGGGCTATGGACAGATATTGCAGCGCCTTATCCATTCTCCATCTCCTTTTCCAGCCGCTGGTAGACCTCCTCCGGGATGGTCACTTCCAGACTGCGATCCAGCGCTTTGGAGCGGATGGCCTTTTTCAGGCACTCGGGATTGGGACAGATGTACGCGCCCCGGCCGTTTTTCTTGCCGCCGAAGTCCAGGCTGACCTCGCCCTCGGGGCTGCGGACGACCCGGATCAGCTCCCGCTTGGCCTTCCGTTCCCGGCAGCCCATACACTGCCGCTGGGGAATTTTCTTCTGCATCGAACTGCCTCCTTATCGCCCTGAATTTTTATGCTTCCTCCGTCTCCTCGGCAGGTTCTGCCTGAGAGGCGGGCTTGATGTCGATCTTGTAGCCGGTCAGGCGGGCGGCCAGGCGGGCGTTCTGACCCTCCTTGCCGATGGCCAGAGACAGCTGGTCGTCGGGGACGATCACCCGGCAGGCCTTCTGGCCGGGGATCAGGCTGACGTCAATGACATCCGCAGGGCTGAGGGCAGCCCGGACATACTGGCAGGGGTCTTCGCTCCACACCACGATGTCGATCTTCTCGCCGCCCAGTTCCTTCACGACGGCGCCCACACGTCCGCCGTGAGGGCCGACGCAGGCGCCCACGGGGTCGATGCCCTCCATGGCGGCGCGAACTGCCATCTTGGAACGGGAACCGGCTTCCCGGGCGATGTTGCGGATCTCCACCTGACCGTCGGCGATCTCCGGGGTCTCCAGCTCGAACAGGCGGCGCACCAGATTGGGATGGGTGCGGGAGACGTGGATCAGCGGGCCGCGGCCCATCTTATGAACCTCCAGCACGTACACCCGGATCATGTCGCCCTCGTGGTGGGTTTCGCCGGGGATCTGCTCGCCAGCCTGAAGCACGGCGTCGGAGGTATCATTACCCTGACCGATGCGCAGGAACATATCGCCGGTGGTGGGGTCGATGCGCAGCACGGTGCCGGTCATCAGCTCCTGTGCCTTGTTGGAATAGCTTTCGTAAGCCACGCCCCGTTCGGCTTCCCGGATGCCCTGAATGACCACCTGCTTGGCGGTCTGGGCGGCGATGCGGCCGAATTTCTGGATGTCCACGGGGATGTTCACCGGGTCGCCCACCTGAACGTCGGGGTTATAGTTCCGGGCGGCGTCGATGGGGATCTCCAGCGCGGTATCCTCCACCTCCTCCACGGCGGTCTTGACGATGTGCATGGAAAGTCCGTGCTCGCTCAGATCGACCACCACATTGTCCGCCGGGACGTCCCGGCGATCCTCCCGGTCTTTGCGGTAGGCGTTGGTCAGCGCCTGTTTCAGACGCTCCACCATATAGTCCACAGGGATGCCCTTGAGCTTTTCCAGCTCCCGCAGGGACGCGAAAATCTCCGCGCCGATGTCCACCTTGGGGGCTTCCGCCTGCTTTTTGGCTGTCTTTCTTGCCATTTTATTCTGTCCTCCTATCAGAATTCCACACGAAGCCGCACCAGCGCGACCTCGGATTTTTCAAACGTTACGGTTTCCTTCCCCGCCTCCACGGTCAGCCTGCCGTCCTCGTAACCGCGCAGGACGCAGGGAATTTCCTTCATGCCGTTTCTGGGGCGGTAGAGCTTGACGGTGATGGGGCTGCCCAGATATTTCTGGAAATCGGAGGGGCGCTTCAGCACCCGTTCCAGTCCGGCGGAGCAAACCTCAAAATGGTAGGAGCCGGGAATCGGGTCCTTTTCGTCCAGAATGGGGTCAACGGCGCGGGAGATGGCCTCGCAGTCGTTGATGTCCACGCCGCCGTCCTTGTCAATATACAGCCGCAGGAAATATTCGCTGCCCTCCCGGACGTATTCCACGTCCCAAAGCTCGCAGCCGTGTTCTTTTACGATGGGCTCGGCGAAGGCCGCCACTTGTTCGGTAACTTTCATGGATACACCCTTTCCCTGAGTCTGTCCGAAAGGTGGCTTTCACCCGCTCTCAGACACGACCTTAATCAGCAAGAAAGAGAGGCGCTCGCGCCTCTCTTTCCTACCTTCTACCTGTTTACGTTAGGATTATATCACCGTTTTTCCTGTTTGGCAAGAGGGTTTTCACAAATTCCGGGACTTTTTTTCAACATTTTGCCCAATCAGCGGTGGAAAACGCCCTTGAAGGAAAGCACTTCGGATGATACAATACTCAAAAATAATTTTCCAGAATACGCAACCTTTTCCGCTTCTCATACGTTCTATTGGCAGAAGTACTTCTAACGAGCAAGGGGTTGTCTATGAAACTGTCAGCTGAGGATGCCTTTCGCTTATACGGCGACCGTGTTTTCTCTGCGGCGTTCAGCGTCACAGGGAATCAGGCGGACGCCGACGACGCGGTGCAGGATACATATCTGCGGTACTGTTCCTACAATAAGGAATAATGCTTATCGACTTAACTCAGCACGCTACAAGATGTAGCGACAGCTCTGGTCAA
>OLPW01001326.1_pt1 | contig 25959 bp, 26 predicted proteins | sample 1672161 | NCBI WGS metagenome assembly OLPW01 (sample SAMEA3136654, study PRJEB25190) | human gut metagenome
AGAAAATTCCTCCGTCAGCCGGTTCTGATCTTATCTTCTATTTTACGACGACGTTGCCGTCGCCCAGCATGTCGCGCAGCTCCTGCACGAGGGCGCGGTGGATAACGCAGCGGGCGGCGAGCCTCTTCTGCTCCCGCTCGCAGAATATCACCATCTGCTGTTCGCCGGGGAACATCGTCAGCAGCAGCTCTATCCGGTGCAGCCGCGGATCGTCCCTCGCGGGGAGCTTTACCCACAGCTTCTGATCCTTCCTGATCTCTTCGCGCGGCGCACTCCGCTCCCGCGGCATGTACGCCATGTCGCCGATATTATAGAGCGTGTCCGCCATAAGCTGCGGCTCCTTCTCGTCGCGCACGGAGATGCGCCCGCGCACGATGACGGCGTTATTCTCCCGCAGCAGCGAGCCGCAGGTGTCGATGACCTTCTGGAAGGCGATCATCTCGATCGTGCCGGTGTCGTCCTCAAGCTGGACATAGCTCATGAGCGAATTATTGCGAGTGGTGCGCGTCCTCATCGTGGAGATGATGCCCGCCACGGTGACGTACTGGTTGTCGGCAAAGCGCTGCGGCCCGTCATCGGCGGCAAAGTCACCGAGTATCGCGCCGATCGGCACCGCGCCGACCTTGCGCACAGCGTCGCGGTATTCGTCCATCGGGTGGCCGGTCAGGTACAGACCGGTCACTTCCTTTTCCATCATCATCTTGTCGCGCGCGCTGAATTCCTCGACGTCCGGTATCGGTATCGTCTGCGGCAACGCCTCGGACTGCGCCTCGAAATCGCCGAAGAGATCGTACTGCCCGGCAATATTGTCGCGCGCGGCCTGGCTTATGCTGTCGATGACCGCGCCCGCGATCTGAAGCAGCGCCTTGCGCTTATAGCCCATGCCGTCGAATGCGCCCGCACGGATGAGATTTTCCACCGCGCGGCGGTTCAGCTCCTTGCCGGACATGCGCTTGCAGAAATCCTCAAAACTTGTGAACAGCCCGTTCTCGTGCCGCTCGGCGACGAGCTCCTCGATCGCGCCCCAGCCGATGCCCTTGATGGCAACGAGGCCGAAGCGGATGTTCTCCCCCGCGACGGTGAAGTTCGCGTCGGATTCGTTCACGTCCGGCGGCAGCAGCTTTATGCCCAGCTCGCGGCACTCCGCGATATACTCCGCGACCTTCGTGCTGCTTTCAAGCACGGACGTCAGCAGTGCCGCCATATACTGCTGCGGATAGTGCCGCTTCATATATGCCGTGCGGTAGGCGACGATGGCGTAGCTCACCGCGTGCGCCTTGTTGAAGGCGTAACTCGCGAAATCCAGTATCTCGTCATAGATGCTGTTGGCGACGCTCTCCGGCACGCCGTTTGCGATAGCGCCCGCAATGCCGCGGCTCGGGTCGCCATGAATGAACGCGACGCGCTCCGCATCGATGACCTTGTGCTTCTTTTTGCTCATCGCGCGGCGGATCATATCGGCCTGACCGAGCGAGAAGCCCGCTAGGCGGCGGAAAATTTCTATGACCTGCTCCTGATACACGATGCAGCCGTAGGTGACGGAGAGGATAGGGCGCAGCAGCTCATGCTTGTAGCTGACTTTTTCCGGATGCACGGAGCACTCGAGAAAGCGCGGTATCGAGTCCATCGGGCCGGGGCGGTAGAGCGCTATAAGCGCGGTGATGTCCTCAATGCTCTTGGGCTTGAGTCCCACGCAGACGCCGGTCATGCCCGTGCTTTCAAGCTGGAACACGCCGCTCGTGCGTCCGGCGGCGAGCATCTCATAGGTCGCCTTATCGTCCTCCGGCGCGTCCTCTATGCGGAAATCCGGAACGGTCTTCTGCACGAGCTTGACCGCGTCGTCAAGCACGGTGAGGTTTCTTAGCCCTAGGAAGTCCATCTTGAGAAGCCCCAGCTCCTCAAGCGTCGTCATCTGGTACTGGCACACGGGGTTGCCGTCGTTCGTCGAGAGCGGTACATACTCATACACCGGCTTCTCCGTGATGACGACGCCGGCGGCGTGCGTGGACGCGTGCCGTGGCATACCCTCCAGCGCCTTGGCGACGTCGATAAGGTGCTTGAGCGTCGGGTCGCTCTGGTACATTTCCTTGAGCGGCTTTGAAAGGCTGATCGCCTCATCGAGCGTGATGTTCAGCGCGCTGGGGCCGGACGGCACCTGCTTTGCAACGGCGTCCGTCTCCGCGTAGCTGACGGACAGGGCGCGCCCGACGTCGCGTATCGCGCCGCGCGCGGCCATGGTGCCGAAGGTCACGATCTGCGCGACATGATCATGCCCGTAGACGCGGTTGACGTAGTCGATGACCTCGCCGCGGCGGTTGACGCAGAAATCAACGTCGATATCCGGCATTGACACACGCTCCGGATTCAGGAAGCGTTCGAAGAAAAGGCTGTATTTTATCGGGTCTACCTCGGTTATATGCAGGCAGTAGGACACGACGCTGCCCGCGGCGCTCCCGCGGCCGGGGCCGACCGGAATGCCGCTGCGCTTGGCATAGCCGATAAAGTCGGAGACGATGAGGAAATAGTCCACAAAGCCCATCTTGTTTATCATGCTCAGCTCATAGTCGAGCTGCTTATGCACCTCCGGCCTGTCAGGGTAGCGCTCCGCGAAGCCCTGCTCGCAGAGCTTTTTCAGATATTCATAGCTGTCGCTCTCACCCTCCGGCAGCTTGAAGCGCGGCAGGTGATAGTGACCGAATTCAAAGTCATAGTTACAGCGCTCGGCGATGCTGACGGTGTTGTCGGCGGCCTCCTGCCAATCGGGGAAGAGCTTTCGCATCTCCTCCTCGCTCTTCAGATACAACTCCTGCGACTCAAAGCGCATACGGTTCGGATCATCGACCGTTTTGCCCATCTGGATGCACATGAGCACGTCCTGATAATAGGCGTCGGCCTTCTCGATATAGTGCGCGTCGTTCGTCAGCGCAAGCGGGATGCCGGTCTCCTTATGGATCTGTATAAGCCCCTGCGCAGCCTGCCGCTCCTCTGGGATGTTGTGATCCTGTATCTCAAGATAAAAGTTATCCTCGCCAAACAGATCGCGCAGCTCGAGCGCCTTCGCCTTCGCGGCCTCGTAATCGCCATGGATGATCTTCTGCGGTATCTCGCCCGCGAGGCAGCCGGAGAGACAGATAAGCCCCTCGGAATGCTGATGCAGCAGCGCCCAGTCGATGCGTGGCTTGATGTAGAAGCCCTCAGTGAAAGCCATGCTGACGAGGTAGCAGAGATTCTTGTAGCCCTGCTCGTTTCTGCACAGGAGGATAAGGTGCGAATAGTTGTTGTCTATGCCGTGCTCCTTGTCGGACATGTTCCGCGGCGCGACATACACCTCGCAGCCGATTATGGGCCTGATGCCCTCGGCCTGGCAGGCCTTATAGAACGCGACCGCGCCGTACATGACGCCGTGGTCGGTTATCGCAAGCGCCGTCTGCCCCAGCTCCTTCGCCTTGCTTACAAGCTTTTCGATGCGGCAGGCTCCGTCCAGCAGGGAATACTCGGTATGCACATGTAAATGAACGAAAGCCATGCTTACTCCTCCGGCTTGAACGACATTATTTTTTTCAGCCTGTGCGAAAGGCAGCTCTTGGTCACCGGCGGATAGGACAGCGTCGCAAGATCGGCGAGGCTCGCCTCGGGATTCGCTATGCGCAGCAGCGCGGCGTCCTTCAGCGGCTCCGGCAGTGCGTCGATGCCGTACTCGCGCACGATGCGGCGTATCGCGTCGATCTGCTCCTGCGCCGCGGCGACGACCTTGTCCGCGTTCGCGGAGTCGCAGTTGACGCGGCGGGTTATGGTGTTGCGCATTTCCTTTTCGACCTTGGCGGTCATTATATTCATCGCCGTACCCGGTGCTCCGATTGCGGTGAAGAAGTCGGCGATGAAATCTGCCTGCTTGAAGTACAGCAGCCAGTTCCCGCCGCGCTGCGTCTCCTTCGGGGTGAATCCAAGCTCCAGCAGGACGGAATATGCCTCGCGGCTGACACTGTGGTGCGGCGTCGCAAGCTCAAGATGGTAGCGCTTTTCGGGATCGGTCACGCTGCCTCCGGCCAGAAATGCGCCGCGGATAAACGAGGCGCGGCAGCAGTCGTCCTCTATCACGCCGAAATTGATATGGTGGGACACGGTTCCGTCTATCTCCGCGCCGAACGCGTCAAATATTTTTTTCAGCTTGTCCCTGTCGGTTATTTTGAAGCTGCTTTTTCCGGCAGTTCCCTCCTTCGGCAGAACGTCAAAGCCCAGGCCGAAGGCTCTTTTGAACAGGCGCGGCAGCCGCGCGGCAAACTCCGGACTTGCAGTGATGATGCGGATCTCCTGAGCCGAAAATGTGTTGCAGTAGAGCAGCACACCGTAGCTCTCCGCCAGCGCGCAGCATTTTTTGTCCGGCCGCTGCTGGCAAAGCTCCGCCTTGGCTTCGGAAGAAAAAGACATCGTTTACCTCACTTGTCCACGTCTCTGTTTATGTTGGTCGAATCCAGCCCCTTGGAGAGCAGATGGTCGTTGAGCGCGGCGGCAATGGCGACGCTGCGGTGCCGTCCGCCGGTGCAGCCGATGGCAATGGTGAGTCCCAGCTTGCCCTCCTCTATGTACAGCGGCAGCAGGAACTCTATCATGTGCTCAAGCATCTCCATGAACTCGCGCGTCTGCTGATAGCTGAACACGAAATCGCGCACGGGTCTGTCCAGCCCGCACATTGGGCGCAGGTCCTCAACGTAATATGGGTTCGGCAGAAATCTTGCGTCGAACACGAGGTCGGCATCCATCGGCAGGCCGTGCTTATAGCCGAAGGACATCACCGTGATGTCGAGCTCGCGCTTGCGCCCGTCCTGCACGAATATCGAAAACAGGCGGTTCTGCAGCATGCCGAGGGTGAGGTTCGAGGTGTTGACGATATAATCCGCGCGCTCGCGGATAGGCGCGAGGAGCTTCTCCTCCTTGCGTATCGCGTCCTCCACGGTAAGCCCCGGCGCCGACAGTGGATGCGGGCGGCGGGATTCCTTATAGCGGCGCACCAGCGTGCGTATGTCGCAGTCCATGTAGAGAATGCGGCAGCCGCAGTCCATGTCGTTTAGCTGGTCGAGCGTTTTCAGCAGCTCGCCGAAGCCGTCCTTCTCGCGCACGTCGGTCACGAGCGCGACCTTTTCATAGCGGCCGCCGGTCGCGATGCACAGCTCCGCGAAGCGCGGCATGAGCGCCACGGGCATATTGTCAACGCAGTAGTAGTCAAGATCCTCCAGAATATCCGCCGCGCGGCTCTTGCCCGCGCCGGAAAGTCCGGTGATTATCAGAAATTGCATCTCAGCCCTCCTTCGGCGGCTCCGGCGGCCGGCTCATATCGTTCACCTGAACGCTGTTGAGCTTGAGGTCGGGTCCCTCATCGACCAGCGCGTACTCCGGCGGCAGAATGATTATCTCCGGCTCGAGGAACACTCCCCGCTCTTTGTAAACCGTGTTGCGCACATGCATCATCAGGTCGTACACATCGTGGCTCGTGGCGCCGCCGGTGTTCACGACGAAGCCAGAATGCTTCTCGGAGACCTGCGCCCTGCCCACGGAATAGCCCTTCAGCCCCACTTCCTCGATGAGCGCGGCGGCATAGTGCCCCTCAGGACGCTTGAACGCGCTGCCCGCCGAGGGCATATCGAGCGGCTGCTTGTCGCGGCGGCGCTCGTTCAACTCGCGCATTTTCGCGGATATCTCGGCCTTGTCGCCGGGCTGGAGGCGGAACACGGCGCTGAGTATGGCCGCGTTCATCTGTTGGAATATGCTGCTGCGGTAGGCGAACTTGCAGTTTTCGTTCGCCATCTCGTAAAGCCCTTGATCGGGCAGGAAGTAGAACACGACGCTTTCCACCGCATCCTTCAGTTCTCCGCCGTAGGCGCCCGCGTTCATACGCACGCCGCCGCCGACCGTGCCTGGGATGCCCGACGCAAACTCAAGCCCTGCCAGTCCGTTCTGCTGCGCGAAGGACGCGAGCTTCGCCAGCGACACTCCGGCCTCCGCGTATATGGCTCCGTCCGGCAGGAGGAACATCTTCGTGAGATTCTCGGTGCTGATTATGAACAGATCCTTCAGCCCCTCGTCCGGAAACAGGATATTCGTGCCGTTGCCGAGCAGCAGCGGGGAGATGTGATGCGTTTTCAGCAGGTGGCAGAGCTTTGAAAGCCCCGTCACGTCCTTCGGCGCTGCGAGCGCCCGCACGGGGCCGCCGATGCGGAACGAGCAGTGCGAGCTCATCGGCTCGTTTTCGAGCAGCTTCAGGCCGGGCATCTTTTCTTTTATTTCTACTATGGCGTTTTCAAGATTTTCCATATTTAAGTTCTCCGATTATTTTATATTTCGCTTCTCACAGCGTTCCGGCATCTATTGCGCGGTCATGCTCCGCGGCCAGCGCCTCAGCGGCGTTGTAGCCCATCTTCTTCTGCCTGTTGTTCATCGCCGCAAGTTCCAGAATGACAGCGAGGTTTCTGCCTGGGCGCACGGGGATGGTCACGAGCGGGAGCTTTACGCCGAGGATGCTCTCGTTCTCGTCGGTGAGGCCAAGCCGGTCATAGGCCTTGCCGTCCTCCCACGGCTCCATCTTCACGACGAGGTCGATGCCGGACTCCGGCTTCACCGCGCCCACGCCGTAGATATGCCGCACGTTTATAACGCCGATGCCGCGCAGCTCCATGTAGTAGCGGATAAGCTCCGGCGCGCTGCCCACGAGCGTATCCTTGCCGATGCGTTTTATCTCGACCGCGTCGTCGGCGATGAGTCGGTGGCCGCGCTTGATAAGCTCCAGCGCCGTCTCGCTCTTACCGATGCCGCTGTCGCCCATCAGCAGCACGCCCTCGCCGTAGACCTCGACGAGCACGCCGTGCGTCGTTATGCGCGGAGCGAGATAGTTGTGCAGGGTGCTGATGACGTCGGCCTGAAACTCCGAGGTGTCCTCCGATGTCATGAACACGTTCCTGTCGAATTTCTCCGCCATCTCAAGGCATTCCGGAAACGGCTGCATCCCGTGGCATATCACGAGGCAGGAGATGTCGTACTGCATAAAGCGCTTGAACGCGGCGAGGCGCTCCTCATGGCTCAGCGTGTCAAGATATGTACTCTCGACCCGCCCCATGATCTGCAGGCGGTGCGGATCGAAATAGTTATAAAACCCCGTGAGCTGCATGGCCGGGCGGTTCACGTCCGCCGTGATTATCAGAGCCTGCTCATAATCAGCGGAGGTATGCAGCGGGGTAAGCTCCATCTCCTCGGCAATGGTCTTGAGTTTTACGGAATATTTGCTGCGCATAGGCTTTTATCCTCCGTTTGCCCGCGGGCACGTTATATACTATTATATTAACCAATCCCGCCCCATTTGGCAACAACTTTCACACGCATCCGGGCGTAAAATATTCCGCGGCAGGGTTTTAACAAAAAAATCCCGCGCAGATTTAAAATTCCTCTTGCATTTGACGCTGTCATCTGGTATTATATAAAAGCTGTTTATCAGCAAACACAAGCAAGGAGGTGCTTCAATCCATGGCAAAGTGTCAGTTCTGTGAGAAGGATGTCGCTTTCGGCATCAAGGTGTCTCACTCCCACAGACGCTCCAACCGTACTTGGAAGCCGAACGTGAAGCGCGTCAAGGCCATAGTAGACGGATCCCCCAAGCATGTTTACGTCTGCACTCGCTGCCTCCGCAGCGGCAAGGTCACCCGCGCTGTGTGATTTAATATTTAAATTACCCGAAACAAGCCTGTCGAGCAAACGACGGGCTTTTTTCGGTTTAACCTGTCGGCGCCGATAATTCCGGCGTCCGCGCAGGCAGCTTCTCCACATAAGAAACAAATAAAGACCAGGAGGACTTTGAAATGGAACTGTTGGAACAGCGCATACTGCGCGACGGCAAGGTGAAGCCCGGCGGGATTCTCAAGGTTGACAGCTTTCTCAACCACCAGCTCGACCCCATGCTGATGCACGAAATGGCAAAAGAACTGCACCGGCTGTTTGACGGGCAGGGCGTCAACAAGATCCTGACCATCGAAGCCTCCGGCATCGCGCTCGCGATCATGACCGGCCTTGAATTCGGCTGCCCTGTGGTCTTCGCCAAGAAAAGCAAGTCCAGGAACATTTCCGACAGCGTCTATTCCGTCGAGGTCGAGTCCTTTACCCACGGCAACACAAACACCGTCATCGTCTCCAAGGAATATCTCAAGCCCTCCGACCGCATCCTGATAACCGACGATTTCCTCGCAACGGGCGCGGCGCTCGTCGGTCTGCGCGCGCTGGCCGAGCAGGCGGGCGCGAGCGTCGTCGGCGCAGGCATTGCGATAGAGAAGGCATTCCAGGGCGGCGGCGACCGTATGCGCGCCGAGGGGATGCGCGTGGAATCGCTTGCCAAAATCGCTTCCATGAGCGATGACGGGCTGGTATTTTGTAGGTGATTTGTGAATAGTTCACAAAATTTCGCATTAAAAAATGTGAAAAAAGTCGAAAAAGGGCACTTGACTTTTCCCTCCTCGGCTGGTACGATAAAACAGTAAATTGAATAACGTTTTCGATATATAGCAAATGATATGGATTTGAAGTTTCTACCCGGACGCCGTAAATGACCGGACTATCGGAAAATGTACTATACAGGGGGCATGATTTTTTGTCCCTTCTCGATGCATTGACCGTGGTTCCGTTCAGACCGCGGTCAATGCATTTTTCAGTATCTTCACTGCAATGCAGTTTAGATAAAAATAACAAAACATTATGAGGAGATCGAAGAATGAAAAAGTTTGTTGCACTTCTGCTTGCTCTCGCTATGGTGTTTGCGCTGTGCGCCTGCGGCAATTCCAACTCTGCCGCCCCCAAGCAGGACGACGCTGCCGAAAGCAGCCAGCCCTCTGACAACGCCTCCGAGAACCAGTCCGCCGCGGATCTTTCCGCTCTCAAGGTCGGCTTTATCTTCCTGCACGACGAGAACTCCACCTATGACCTCAACTTCATGAACGCTGCCAAGGAAGCCTGCGAGACCCTCGGCGTTGAGTCCGTTTTCAAGACCAACATTCCTGAGGATCAGTCCTGCTACGAGGCCGCCGCTGAGCTGGCCGACGCCGGCTGCAACATCGTCTTTGCCGACAGCTTCGGTCACGAAGACTATATCATCCAGGCCGCCAAGGAGTTCCCCGAAGTTCAGTTCTGCCACTCCACCGGTACCAAGGCTCACACCGAGGGTCTTGACAACTACCACAATGCATTCGCTTCCATCTATGAAGGCCGTTACCTCGCCGGCGTTGCTGCCGGTCTCAAGCTCAACGAGATGATCGACAACGGCGACTTCGCCGCTGAAGATGCCAAGATCGGCTACGTCGGCGCATTCACCTACGCTGAAGTCGTTTCCGGTTACACCTCCTTCTTCCTCGGCGCTCGCTCCGTCTGCCCCACCGCTACCATGGAAGTGACCTTCACCGGTTCCTGGTACGATGAGACCGCTGAGAAGGAAGCCGCTAACAAGCTCATCGCCAACGGCTGCAAGCTCGTCAGCCAGCACGCCGACTCCATGGGCGCCCCCACCGCTTGCGAGACCGCCGGTGTCCCCAACGTTTCCTACAACGGCTCCACCATCTCCGCTTGCCCCAACACCTTCATCGTCTCCTCCAGAATCGACTGGGCTCCCTACTATGAGTTCGTCATCAACGCTGTTGCAAATGGCGAGACCATCCCCGCCGACTGGACCGGCACTCTTGCAACCGGTTCCGTCGTCCTGACCGAGGTCAATGAGGCTGCCGCAGCTGCCGGCACCGCCGACAAGATCGCCGAAGTCAAGGCCGCTCTTGAGGCCGGCACCATCCATGTGTTCGACACCGCCAACTTCACCGTCGGCGGCGAGACCCTCACCAGCTACATGGCTGACGTTGACACCGACGCAAACTACGAGGCCGACACCGAAGTCATCCTCGACGGTTACTTCCACGAGTCTGAGATGCGCTCCGCTCCTTACTTCGATCTCCGTATCGACGGTATCACTCTGCTCGACGAGGCATACTAAAATATAACGATTCCCATCCGGCAGCCCCGGCTCCCTTTCCGGGGCTGCCGTTCCTCCCTTTACTGTGAAGGGCAGCGCAGTTCTCCCCCCGCTGCGCTGCCCTTTGCAGTATTATTTGACTTTATACAACACTATATAATATAATCTCTTTACATCTGACAGCAAGGAGTTGACGCCTTTGGACAGCAAGCATGCCGCAGTGAGAATGCGCAACATTACGAAGACCTTCGGTCCGGTCGTCGCAAACGACAAGGTCTGGCTGGACATCTATCGCGGCGAGATCCTCGCCCTGCTCGGCGAAAACGGCAGCGGCAAGACCACGCTCATGAACATGCTCTCTGGCATATATTTTCCGGATGAGGGGCAGATCTTCATCGACGACAAGGAGGTCGTCATCCGCTCGCCGAAGGACGCGTTTGATCTCGGCATCGGCATGATCCACCAGCATTTCAAGCTCGTCGATGTCCTGACCGCGGCGGAGAACATTGTTCTCGGCCTCAAGGAGCCAGGCAGGCTCAATATGGAAGCCGTAGCTCAGCGCGTGCGCGACATATGCGAGAAATACGGCTTTGACGTTGACCCGAACCAGAAGATATACGACATGTCCGTCTCCCAGAAGCAGACCGTTGAGATAATCAAGGTGCTCTACCGTGGCGCGGACATACTCATTCTTGACGAGCCTACCGCCGTCCTGACCCCGCAGGAGACGGACAAGCTCTTTGCCGTCCTGCGCAACATGCGCGACGCGGGCAAGGCGATCGTCATCATCACGCACAAGATGCACGAGGTTGAGGACTTGTCCGACCGCGTGGCTGTTCTGCGCCACGGGCAGTTCATCGGCGATATGCCCACCAAGTCCACGAACGCGCAGGAAATGACCAACATGATGGTCGGCCACCCCGTCACGCTGAACATTGACCGCCCCGATCCCGTCGACCCGAAGCCTCGCATCGAGGTCAAGAACCTGACCGTGCGCAGCATTGACGGCATCCTGAAGCTTGACGACGTGTCCTTCACCGCAAATTCCGGCGAGATCCTCGGCATTGCTGGCATCTCCGGCTGCGGCCAGAAGGAGCTGCTCGAGGCCATCGCCGGACTTCAGCCCATCGAGAGCGGCAGCGTCAGCTACATTGAGGACGACGGCACGCGCGAAGAGCTTATCGGCAAGGATCCGCTTGCGATCGCGCAGATGGGCGTCGCGCTCAGCTTTGTCCCTGAAGACCGTCTCGGCATGGGTCTTGTCGGCAGCATGGATCTCGCCGACAACATGATGCTCCGCTCCTTCAGAAAGGGCCGCGGCTTCTTTACCGACAGAAAATCGCCGCGCAAGCTTGCGCAGAACGTTGTCGACGAGCTGGAGGTCAGCACCCCCGGCATCGGCACTCCCGTGCGCCGTCTCTCCGGCGGCAACGTGCAAAAGGTTCTGGTCGGCCGCGAGATAGCCTCCGCGCCCACCGTTCTGCTCACCGCCTACGCCGTGCGCGGGCTGGACATTAACTCTTCCTATACGATATATAATCTTATCAACAAGCAGAAGGCTGCGGGCGTCGCCGTCATCTATGTCGGCGAGGATCTGGACGTGCTGCTGGAGCTGGCGGACAAGATCCTTGTCCTGTGCGGCGGCAAGGTAAGCGGTATTGTTGAAGGCCGCAGCGCTTCGAAACGCGACGTCGGCATGATGATGACGAAGCTGGGAGGTAAGGCCGATGAATAAGCAGAATAACGCCCCTCTGTTTCATATCGTGAAGCGCGGCGCGCTGCCTTGGTATCAGGCGTGGGGCATCCGCGCGGCGGCCATCGTGCTCGCGCTGCTGTTCTGCGCGCTGGTGACCAGCCTGACGACGGGCGAAAACCCCCTTCAGGTCTATTCGACCATGATATACGGCGCCGTTGGCACGCCGCGAAAGATATGGATACTCGGTCAGAACATCGCGCTGCTGCTGTGCGTTTCTCTCGCAGTGACGCCCGCGTTCCGGATGCGCTTCTGGAACATCGGCGGCGAGGGTCAGGTGCTCGCGGGCGCGCTTGCCGCCGCGGCATGCATGATCTGCCTTTCGGACAAACTTCCGAACGGGGCGCTGATTGCGGTCATGGCCGTATCGAGCATCGCCGCCGGTGCGATATGGGGTCTTATACCGGCCATCTTCAAGGCCAAATGGAACACCAATGAGACGCTGTTCACCCTCATGATGAACTACGTTGCGACCCAGCTTGTCGCGTATTTTGTCATCATCTGGGAATCCCCCAAGGGCTCCGGCAAGGTCGGCATCATAAACCAGGCCACTGAGCTTGGCTGGCTGCCGCAGATCGGCAATTACAAATATCTGCTGAACATCATCATCGTCGCGGTGCTGACCGTCGGCATGTACATCTACCTCAACTACTCCAAGCACGGCTATGAGATCGCTGTTGTCGGCGAGAGCGAGCGCACCGCGCGCTACGTCGGCATCAAGGTCGAGAAGGTCATCGTACGGACGATGCTGCTCTCCGGCGCGATATGCGGCATCGCGGGTCTTCTTCTCGTCGGCGGCACCGACCACACCATATCCACGACGATCGCGGGCGGCCGCGGCTTCACGGCGGTCATGGTATCGTGGCTTGCAAAGTTCAACCCCATATTTATGATCCTCACAAGCTTCCTGCTCGTTTTCCTCGACCGCGGCGCTGGAGAGATCTCCACGACCTTCGGTCTTAACCATTCCTTTGCCGATATCCTCACCGGTATCATCCTTTTCTTCATCATCGGAAGCGAATTTTTCATCACCTACAAGATAAGCTTCCGCCGCAGCGCGAAAAACGCGGAAAAAGAAGGAGGAACGGCCAATGTTTGATTTTGTTTCTTTCATTCCGAGAGCCATCATGCAGGGCATCCCGCTGCTCTTCGGCAGCACCGGCGAGACCCTGACAGAGAAATCCGGCAACCTGAACCTCGGCATCCCCGGCGTCATGTACGTCGGTGGCATCAGCGGCGTTATCGGCGCGTTCCTGTATGAACAGGCCGCCGCGGGCAGCATGAACGGCTTCCTCGCCATCATGATCCCGCTGCTCTCCTCGCTCTTCGGCTCGCTCATCATGGGGCTTATCTACTGCTTTCTGACCGTTACGCTGCGCGCCAACCAGAACGTCACCGGCCTTGCGCTGACGACTTTCGGCGTCGGCTTCGGCAACTTCTTCGGCGGCTCGCTGATAAAGCTCACCGGCAGCGAGGTTCCGTCCATCTCCCTCTCCGCCACCAGCAGCTATTACAGCCGCGCCCTGCCCTTTGCCGATAAGCTCGGCTGGTTCGGCAAGATATTCCTGTCCTACGGTTTTCTGGCCTACCTCGCGGTGATAATCGCCGTCGTCGCGGCCTATGTTCTCAAGCGCACCCGCATCGGCCTCCAGCTCCGCGCCGTCGGCGAAAGCCCGAACACCGCGGACGCCGCCGGTATCAACGTCAATAAGTACAAGTACGTAGCGACTTGCGTGGGCAGCATGATAGCCGGTCTCGGCGGTCTTTACTACGTTATGGACTATGCCTGCGGCGTCTGGTCGAACGACGCATTCGGCGACCGCGGCTGGCTCGCCATCGCGCTGGTCATCTTCACGATCTGGCGTCCGAACGTCGGCATCATCTCCTCGTTCCTGTTCGGCGGCCTGTATATCCTGTACATCTTCATCCCCAGCGGCATGAATTTCGCAATAAAAGAGCTGTATAAGATGCTGCCGTACATCGTCACGATAATCGTCCTCGTCATCACCAGCATGCGCAACAAGCGTGAGAACCAGCCCCCCGCCTCCCTTGGTCTGGCATACTTCCGAGAAGAACGGTAAATACAACGAGTCAAGCGCCGTGAATTTCACGGCGCTTGATCATTATTAAAAGCTCCCGATGAAATCGGGAGCTTTTGGTTTATCATATTCCTATTGGAATCAGAGCTGCTTCTGAGCGTTGATCTTGACGCCGGGACCCATGGTGGAAGCGGTGACGCAGGACTTGATGTACTGGCCCTTTGCTGCCGCGGGCTTTGCCTTGTTGATAGCGCCGATGAGAGCAACATAGTTCTCATAGAGCTTGTCAGCGCCGAAGCTGACCTTGCCGATGGGGCAGTGGATGATGTTGGTCTTGTCCAGACGGTACTCGACCTTACCGGCCTTAGCCTCGGTGATAGCCTGCTTGATGTTCGGGGTGACGGTGCCGGCCTTCGGAGACGGCATCAAGCCCTTAGGTCCGAGGATCTTACCGAGACGGCCAACGGTACCCATCATGTCGGGGCTGGCGATAACGGTATCGAACTCAAACCAGTTCTCCTTCTGGATCTTCTCGACGAGATCCATGCCGCCTGCGTAGTCAGCGCCAGCTGCGAGAGCCTCTTCAACGCGCTCCGGCTTGCAGAAGCACAGGACGCGGACGGACTTACCGGTGCCGTTGGGCAGGACGATCGCGCCGCGGACCTGCTGGTCAGCGTGACGGCCGTCAACACCGAGCTTGACGTGCAGCTCGACGGTCTCGTCGAACTTGGCCTTGCTGGCGCTGATAACAAGATTCAGAGCCTCCATGGGATCATAGAGTGCCTGCTTATCGATGAGCTTTGCGCTCTCTTTATAATTTTTACCTCTAAACAATTTGTTTTCCTCCTAATAATGTGGTTGAGTCGGATGGATTAATCCTCCCACGTTAGGCGGCAGCGAATTGCTTACTGCCGCATGAGGAGCGAGAAGCTCGCTCTATCAGTCGCCAACGACAACGCCCATGGAGCGGCAGGTGCCGGCTATCATGCTGATGGCGGATTCGATGTCGGTGCAGTTGAGGTCGGGCATCTTCTGCTCGGCGATCTTGCGGACGTCTTCCTTGCTGATAGTTGCGACCTTGTCTCTCTGAGGAACGCCGGAAGCGGTCTCGATGCCGCATGCCTTCTTGATGAGCAGGGCGGCAGGAGGAGTCTTGGTGATAAAAGTGAAGCTGCGGTCAGAGTACACGGTGATGACAACAGGGATCATCATGCCCATGTCGCCCTTGGTGCGCTCGTTGAAGTCCTTAGTGAACTGGCCGATGTTAACACCGTACTGGCCCAGTGCGGGACCTACAGGGGGAGCCGGAGTTGCCTTGCCGGCGGGAACCTGGAATCTAACGTATCCAACTACTTTCTGTGCCAATTTACAGCACCTCTTTCTTATTAATCTTTAATTACTTCGACCTGATCGAGCTCCAGATCGACCGGAGTCTCTCTGCCGAACATAGAGACTACAACGCGGACTCTGTCCTTATCGGGCTCAAGCTCGTCCACGACGCCGCTGAAGCCGGCCAGAGGCCCGTCGGTGACACGTACGGTATCGCCGAGCTGATAGTTCAGAACGATCTCCTTGTGTTCGACACCCAGATCATAAATTTCCTGCTCCGTCAGGGGGACGGCCTTACCGTCGGAGCCTACGAAGCCTGTTGCACCGCGGACGTTATGGATAAGATGCCAGCTGTCATCCGTAAGGATCATCTTCACGAGAACGTAGCCCGGAAAAACCTTGCGTTCAACGGTTTTTTCCTTGCCGTCGGTGATCTCGGTGACGGTTTCCATAGGGATGTTGACTTCTCTTATCAGATCGGTCATCCTGCGGTTTTCCGCAGCCTTCATCACGGCCGCGGCCACTGCGTTTTCATAACCTGAGTACGTATGAACAACGTACCATTTCGCGTCTTCCGCCATGTTATCAACCCGCCAGTGTAAGGAGCGCCTTGACCAGCGCGTTCGCCAGCCAGTCGAAGCCCCAGAGAACCATTGCGGAAGCCACCATCATTACGACGGAGACGAGAGTGTTGTTGGTGAGCTGCTTGCCGGTCGGCCAAATGACCTTCTTCAGCTCGCTCTTCATCTCGCGGAACCACTTGCCGACTCTCTTGAAGAAGCCGGGCTTGGTGTTGTCGTCCTTCTTAACGGCGGTGACTGCCTTTGCGGGGGCAGCGCTGATTTTCTTTTCGTCAGCCATTTTCACGCATCCTTTCAGAAGTTACTTAGTCTCAACGTGCTTGGTGTGCTTTCTGCAGAAGGGGCAATATTTGCTGCGCTCCAAACGGTCAGAAGTGTTCTTCTTGTTCTTGACCGTGTTGTAGTTCCTCTGCTTGCATTCTTCGCATCTGAGTGTGATTTTTACTCTTGCGCCTGCAGCCATTCTTTCGGCACCTCCTATTTTATTTACCCGCATTGCGGGCATTGCCTCCCTGTATTGTGACGAGGGCTTGCGGCGAAAAAAGCGCGCAAAAACAGACCTCTCGTCCGACAGGTAATTCATACTATACCACAGTGCGGGCAAGAGGTCAAGCTGTTTTTTATTGAATTTACGGGATTTTTTGGAGCAGTACGCTCCCCCTGCTCAGAACATCCCGAGGCTCTTGAACAGGAAGCTCCAGCCGAATATCGTGAACGGGCACAGCGTGCTTGTCACGACGACTATGTCTCCGGCAAGTCCGGCGTCGCCGCCCATCTGCTGAGCCATTGTGAAGGCCGCCACGGCGTTTGACGAGGCGAATATGCCGATGAGCGCCGCGAACTCTACTCCGCGGAAGCCCAGCAGCGCACCAAGTGACAGGAAAATCGCCGGCATGACCACGAGCCGCCCCACGCAGGCAACGGTAAGCGGATACAAATGCTCCTTCAGGCGTCTGAACTCGAAGAACGCGCCCAGCAGGAACAGCATCATCGGGCTTCCGACGCCGCTCATCGAATTCACAACGGATTCTATCAGCGGAGGCAGCTTCCAGCCGAAAATGAGAAATATTATTCCGCAGAGCGAGCCGAGTATCAGCGGATTCTTCGCCACGTCCAGCAGCACATGGCCGACGCTGTCGTGCTTATCCGAATACGTCTCAAGTATTATGACCGCAAGCACGTTATACATCGGCACCACGACCGCCAGCAGCACCGACACCGCGCCGGTGTCCGCGCCGTTCAGCAGGCTCTGCGCGATCGGTATGCCGATAATGGCGAAATTGGAGCGGTAGATTCCCTGTATCACCGCGCTGCGCTGGCTGCGGTTCCTGATAAGCAGCTTCGCCGTTATGCACGCCAGCCCAAAGGCCGCCAGCACACCGAGAACCGCGTACAGCAGCAGCCGCGGGCGGATCGCGTTTGCCAGATCTGAATTATACACCTGCTTGAACACAAGCACGGGCAGGAATACGCGGAATACCACCTTATTCATTTTCTCAACGTCCTTGCCGTTTACAAGCCCCGTCAGACGCACGACGAAGCCCACAAGCATCATCGCGATCAGCGGGAAAACGGCGTTGAGACACACTTCAAAATTGCTCATCTGCTGTTTCTCTCCAGGTTTTTGACAGGTTTATATAAAGTTTAACCTTTTCTTTCCGGCAAGTCAATAGTTGCAAGGTGTTATAAACCATGGTATATTTAAATCAAAACAGATCAAAAACAGGCAAATTTGCCGGAGGTAGCATATGAGGATAATGGCGATAACAGGCAAATTTGCCGGAGGTAGCATATGAGGATAATGGCGATCGATCTCGGCGACGCGCGGACCGGACTTGCGGTGTCGGACGCGATGGGCATACTCTGCGGTGAGGCGTGGACCATGGAGGAATGGGACATGGAGCGCGCGGCAAAGCGCATCGCGGAGGCCGCGAAGGAGCGCGGAGTTGAGCGGCTGGTGCTCGGCCTGCCGAAAAACATGGACGGCAGCGAGGGCGTGCGCGCCGAAAAAAGCCGCAGATTCAAGGAAATGCTTGAAGCAGAGTGCGCGCTGCCGGTCGTCCTCTGGGACGAGCGGCGCAGCAGCATCGAAGCGCACGCCATCCTCCACGCCAGCGGTAAAAAAGAAAAAAAACACCGCAAAACCGTGGACGCCGTGGCGGCCAGCCTGATCCTCGAGGGCTATCTCGGCAGCATATAAATCAAAATTTCGGGGGAAACTATGATGGAAGAAATAATAGATGTAAACGCCATCACAAAAGAACTATCGAAAATTTCGATCGGCTCGCTCGCGCTGGATAAGCTGATATCGGGCGTGCTCGCGCTGGCGGTCTGCCTTGTCTGCATCTTGCTTCTAACAAAGCTCACCGACAAGGCACTGGCCAATTCCAAGCGGCTGGACGGCGCACTGCGCGGCTTCATCCGCTCCGTCGTCAAGGCGGCTATGTGGATAATCACGGGCATAATCGTCGCGGACAGCCTCGGTATCCCGACGACGTCGCTTGTCGCAATGGTCAGTGTGGCAGGTCTTGCGCTGTCGCTGTCGATACAGAATATAATGTCGAACCTGTTCTCGGGCATCACGCTGCTCATGGCAAAGCCATTCGTCGCGGGCGATTTCGTGGATATCGGCGGCAAATCAGGTACGATAAAAACCATCGGCATGTTTTACACCGTCATGGACACGGTGGACAACACCGTCATCAGCATCCCGAACGGCGACGTGACCTCCGCGTCCGTCATCAATTACAGCAAGGAGCCGATGCGCCGCGTTGATATGCGCTTTGAGGCGAGCTACGACGCGCCGACGGCGGACGTCAAGGCCGCGATAATGGACGCGATCCGTGCCGACGAACGCATCCACACTGATCCCGCGCCGTTCATCGCCATCAGCGAGTACAAGAGCAGCAGCATTGAATATCTTGTGCGCATCTGGTGCAAAAATTCGGACTACTGGGACGTGCATTTCGGCATGAATGAGCGCGTGCGCGAGTGCTTCGCGGCGCATGGCGTGGAAATGAGCTACGAGCACATGAATGTGCACATATTGGATAAATAATTTTAGGCATTTAAAAGCGCCGGAACCGGCGCTTTTTTACAAAAACTTCTCTGATTAGCAGGCATCCCCGCCTTTAATCCGCGCACTTCGGCACATACTTATCCTTGCAGCAAAAACAGGAGGAGGGATAAGATGGGCTTGAAAAAAATTTTTCTGGTTCTGACGCTCTGCCCCGCATTCGCAGCGCTGCTCGGCACGGCTGCGTTCGCGCAGGAGCTAGTGCTCGGCGGGCAGGCGATCGGGATACAGATAAGCACGCGCGGCGTTCTTGTGGCTGGACTGACGGGCGTTGAGACCTCGGACGGCGAGCGCTGTCCCGCGGGCGACGCGGGCATATGCACAGGCGACCTGATAGTCGGCGTCGGCGAAAGTGAGCTTGACAGTGCGCAGGATTTTGTGAACGCGGTGGGCGAGCTGAACGGGCAGCCCGTGACGGTCGTCGTTGAGCGCGAGGGCAGCACATGCAGCTATACCGTGCAGCCGGTGCAGTCGAGCGAGGGGCAATGGATGCTCGGGATGTGGCTGCGTGACGGCATATCAGGCATCGGCACGCTGACCTTTATCGACCCCGAAAGCGGCATGTACGGCGCGCTGGGGCACAGCATAAGCGACAGCGGAACCGAGCTTCTTGTGCCGCTGCGCGAGGGCAGCATAACGGACGCGGAGATAGTCAGCGTCGTGCCCGGCAGCAGCGGTACGCCCGGCGAACTGAACGGCTGCGCCGACACGGCCAAGACACTGGGCAACGTTGAACAGAACACCGAGCTTGGCATTTACGGCCACATTTTCACGCGGACGGGCAGCATCGTAGTTGAAACCGGCGATATGCACACAGGCTCCGCGACGATAATCAGCACCGTGAACGGCCGCGAGGCGAAGGAGTATGACGCGGAGATAAACCGCATCTACAACGAGACAGGCGGCCAGCGCATGATGCTGACCGTGACCGATCCTGAGCTGCGCTCGATCACCGGCGGCATCGTACAGGGCATGAGCGGCAGCCCTGTGATGCAGGACGGCAAACTCGTCGGTGCGGTCACGCATGTTTTTGTCTCGGATCCATGCAAGGGCTTCGGGATAAGCATCTACGACATGCTGGAGACGGCGGGCATACGCGAACAGGCGGCATAAGGGCAAAAAACAGGCAAGGCGCAGAGCCTTGCCTGTTTGATATTGATTTTTGCTTATGCGCCGTAGATAAGATCCGGAACGATCGTTATCAGGATCGGGCAGAAGGTCAGCAGCAGCAGCACTGCCAGCAGGCAGAGTATGAACGGCCAGACCTCCTTGAGGAATTCGCTGATGGGGCACTTGGTAATGCCGCAGGTAGTGAACATCATGGAGCCGAACGGAGGAGTAATACCGCCGATCATGATGTTGACTATCATGACAAGACCGAAGTGGATGGTATCGACACCGAGCTTCTGCGCAACGGGCAGGAGCAGCGGGGTCGTGATCATCAGGGCAGCGCCGCCCTCGAGGAACATACCGAGGATGAGAAGCACGACGTTGCAGAGCATCAGGAACACGTACTTATTGCTGGTAAGTGCAAGAATGCCCTTCGCGACGAGCTTCGGAATGTTGACCCAGCTCAGATACTGGCCGAAAACGCTGGCGCTGACCATGATGAGGACAACGCTGGAGGTACCGGCGATGGTATCGAGCAGAATGGGGATGAAGTGCTTCTTGAAGTTAAGTCTGCGGTAGATGAGACCGCCGACGATAAAGCAGTAGATAACCGCAACAGCACCGCCCTCGGAGGGAGTGAACATACCGAGGCGCATACCGATGATGATACCGAACGGGAAGAACAGACCCCAGAAGGAGATGAACGCCTGCTTGAGTATCTCGGTGATCTTCGGGAACTTGTCTCTGGTGGTGGGGTAATTGCGCTTCTTTGCGATAATCGCAACGACGACCATCATGGACAGGGACATCAGGATGCCAGGGACATAGCCTGCGGCAAAGACCTTGCCCAGAGAAACCTGCGCGAGCAGGCAGTAGATGATGAGGTTGACTCCGGGAGGAATGACGGGGGTCGCAGCAGACGAGGCGGCGGTGATGGCCGCGGAGAACGCCTTGGAGTAACCACGTCTCTCCATCTCAGGAACGAGCATCTTGGACTGCATTGCGCAGTCGGCGTTTGCGGAACCGGAGCAGCCGCCCATCAGCATGGACAGCAGCACGTTGACCTGTGCAAGGCCGCCGCGCATATGACCGGTAACACACTCACAGAAGTCCATTAGCTTTTCACTTATGCCGCCGAAGTTCATGACGGAGCCCGCCATGATGAAGAAGGGTATCGCCAGCAGCGAGAAGGACTGAGTCGAGTTCATGACCTTCTGGAGAATAAGCCAAGGCTTGGAGGTGGTATCAATAACAAGGAAATAGAAGAACGTTGCGCCGAACAGAGAGTAAACGATCGGCATACCCATGAAGTAGAGAATGAACACGAGGAATACGGGGATAAGATCTACGAATGTCAATGCCATTAGAAATTACCCTCCTCTACCTTGTAATCGTCATCGCTGGGTTTGACCTTTATGATATGCAGTCTGTCAGTCAGCAGGAACCAGATGGAGTAGATGACGGAGAGGGCGAAGCCGATAGGCACGGCGATGCCGATCCACCATCTGGGGAAACGCAGAATGTCAGACACATAGGGCTTATACACGCCGCGGACGTATATAAGGTTATGTACGTACTGAATACTGATAACCGTCAGCATGATGAGAACTGCAAGCTCCAGCACACTGATGATATCCTGAACTACCGCTCTAGTCTTGGGCTTGAGCGCGTTGGTGACGATATCAACACCAAGATGGGCGTGCTTACGGTAGGCATACGCGCTGCCTATGAACACCGTCCAGACGAAGAGACCGGTGACGACCTCGTCGTTCCACTGGAGGGGGTGGTTGAAGAAGTAGCGCATGATAACGTTGAGGTTTGCAATCACAACGCAGGCCGTAAGGGTAGCGCCGGTGATGATAGCGTCAAGATTTCGCAGAATTTTTTTGAAAGTGATTTTTTTCTTCATACGCAGTAAAAATATCCTTATCCAATTCAAATCTTAACGCATTTTGAACATCGCTATAACCTGACACGGACTGCCCGATGTTTCAGGCAGTCCTGTCGGTTAAAAAAGTCAGTAAGACTTATGGCTGAAATCAGCCGTTGTTTGCACGATACTCGGCAACGAGTCTGGTCAGCTCATCGTATGCCTCGTAGGTGGAGCCGTACTCGTCAACGATCCAGTCGATAACGGGCTTGCAGGCTTCCTGGAAAGCAGCGAGGTCAACGTCGTTCCAGGTAACACCATGCTCCTTGAGCATCTCGATCTGAGTTGCTTCGTCGTCCTGGCAGGAGGTCTGCTCCCACATGCCGCACTCGTAAGCGCACTCTTCGATTATCTTCTGGTACTTCTCGGGGATGGTCTGCCATACGTCCTCAGGCATGAACAGCCAACGGGTGGCGATCAGGTGGTTGGTGGAAGCAACCTTCTTAACGAGCTCGTAGGGCTCGCCGGCGCCGGCCAGAGTGGAGACGGAGCCTTCGAAGCCTTCAACAACACCCTGCTGGATAGCTGCAAGGCAGTCGGTGAAGCCCATGACGACAGGAGTCGCGCCGAGGCACTCAAGGGTCTTTGCAAACAGAGCGGAAGAGGTAGCGCGGAACTGGTGGCCGTGCAGATCCTCGGGAGTGTAAACGTCGAGGTTGGAGCAGACGGAACGGAAGCCAAAGGAGTAGTGGGTGTCAAGGATGTGGATGTTGCTCTCCTTGAGCTCCTCGATCAAGTTCGCGACGAACTCGGAATCCATAACGTAGTTGTACTCTTCGTTGGTAGCGTAGAGCATCGGAGCGATAACCATTGCGGCGTCGCCAACGTAGTCAGCGAACAGGGAGGGCTCTTCAAGACCCATCCAGTTTGCGCCGTTAACGGCCTGGGTAACGGAGTCGGCGTAGCAGTCGAGCTCGTTGGTGCCGTAGTAGGTAACGGTCACGTGACCCTCGGTCTTCTCGGTGATCATCTCAGCGAGCTTCTCGGAGGCCTTGTAGTTCCACTCTTTGGGGTTGAAGACGTTGGAGAACTTTATCTCCAGGTAGAAATCGTCTGCGCCGTCATCGGCTGCAGCGTCGTCGGTGTTTGCTGCATCGTCAGCCTTGGGGGCTTCGGTCTGAGCGTCGTTTGCAGGAGCAGCGGTCTGTCCGCAAGCGCAGAGAGCGAATACCATAACCAGAGCGAGAAGCATGGCAATGATTTTCTTCATTTTGTTTTCTCCTTCACAAAATTTGTTTTCCGACACTCCGTAATATTAAGAGCCGTTAAAAAGCTTTAAATATATGTTAACGGAGTGTTAACGCTCCGTTATAATATATCTGAATTTGCGGTTTGTCAACCAAATCGGGGGCTCCGCCGTGTTTTTCGGAGATGTGCACTAAAATGCGCCTCGCTTTTTGGTGAAGATATTTTTTTAACGCTTCTGTGGATGCGAAATTCAGGATATTTCAAGATTTGTTTGCCAATTTCGATGCAATGTGCTATTATCATTCCTGAGCCATTTATTTGTATTCAGGAGACGCTATGACCTACTATGAAGTAACTATGCAGCACAACGCGGACAGCCTTCTCGCGCTGTCGCGCATGCAGTATGATCTGTTTTGTACCCGCAACCGTATCGTCCGCACCATCCTCAGCGCAATACTCGTCATCATCGGCGTGTTGAACTACTCCGCCTGGTGGGGTATTCTGCTGCTGGCGTACGGCTGCTATCTCACCACCAGCACCTATGTGTCACCGGATCGCACGGCGCACAAGCTCACCGCGCAAATAAAGCAGTCCGGCAAGCCTTTCCCTTGCTCCCGCTACTGCTTCGAGAACGGCGGGCTGCACATTTTCGCCATGCCGGAGAACAAGGAGCTGGATCCCCTGCCCTACTCCGAGGTGGAGCGCGTCGGGGAAAGCGCGAGCTACTTTTTCATCTTCCGCGATCAGTTCGGCGGCTACATGGTGCCGAAGGACGCGCTGGGCGATAAGGTGGACGGGTTCCGGAAGTTCATCGAGGAAAAGACCGGCAAGCCCGTGGCGCTCAAGGCCTCGCCTTTCCGCCGCATGCTCGCTCGCATGAAGCGCCGCGAGGACGAGCCGTATCACCTGTAAGTCGGGGCGGTATTTATATAATGCCCCGCGGGTTTATATCGCGCGGTTATGCGGATATATTTGGATATATTTATATAATAGTAGAAACACGCCGGCCGAACCAGCGTGTTTTGTTATTTGAACGTAAAAAGAGAGTCTCCGTAGAGACTCTCTTTAAAACGCAGTATACTCGATCAACGCTTGCTGAACTGAGGAGCGCGGCGGGCGGCCTTGAGACCGTATTGCTTTCTGTCTTACGGGCGAAAACCGTTGATTTTACTGGGTTTTTTAGGTTTTCGCGCCTCGGTTAACCCATGAGTTCACCCATTCCGCGTCTTATTCTGTGCAGCACCTTTTTTGGGCGCAAATGCTTTGTTCACAACCGAGGACAATTCTTTAGGTTTATTATACTTCACCTTAGCATAAATGTCCATCGTAATTTTGCTATGCTTATGCCCCGCCATGTACTGAACCGTTTTCGGATCTGCGCCGGAGTACATCAAATTCGTGATGTATGTGTGGCGCAACTGGTGTGGAGTTACCTGAAAGTCAAGGGTGTACACCACATTTCCATTATGCGCTGCTTTTTCTCCCAACTTCGGCGTTACCGTGCGCTGAATTTTCTGCCCATTGATATACCGGACATAGGTACGCTCCTTTGTTGATCTTGTGACGATATACTGCCATACTCGCTTGAACTGCGTATATGACAGCGGACCTCCATCACGATTGGCAACAACATATTCTAAAGTTGCAACCTCTTTTGCTTCCCGTAGGCACTCCGTTAGAACTGAAGGTAGCGGAATGTCCCGCCTTGCAGATTTTGTTTTCAGATCGGACGAGATAACGGGTCGATTATGTTCCGAATGCCATGCTCTTTGCACGGAAAGGTATGGTGCTTCGGCATCAAGAAACACACAGTCCCATTTTAACGCCAAGATTTCTTCCCGTCGCAAGCCAGCATACAGACCAATCATTACAAACACATACGGAGGAAGCCCCTTGATGGCAACGAGAAGTTTATCAACCTGTTCGTCTATAAGTGCCTCTCGTTCATTCTGCGGCTTTCCTCCTTTGGAAGAAAGAGTTTCACAGGGGCAGGAATCGATGATTTTGCTTTCGACTGCAGAATAGAAAATGCACTTATACAGCATCTGAACCGAGCGATATACTGAGCATGATTTTGAGGAGACATTCACCATCGCAAGCTTGATATCATCTGAAGAGACTTCTGCCATATATTTATGGCCCAGCGGTTCAATGATATAGTTTTTGACCTTTGAAGTATAGTCTATGAGGGTTGTTGGCCGTATTCTTGCAGATTGCATGGTGAGCCAACGCTCACAATATTCGGCTACAGTCGGTGTTGTTCTACGGAAAACCGCATCCTCAATTTGGCGCTGTGCTTCTTCCACTTTTTCAAGAAGTTCTTCCGGAGTCCTTGCGTAAAGGGCGACTCGTCTGCCATCGGCATCTTCAATTCGTGTTCTGTAATATTCGACCCCCTTTAGCACCACAGTGCCATACTTGGGTATCTCTTTTTTCTTTCTTGCCATTCTTTCACCTCCCTAAATGTTGGTATCAGCTGCCGAATTTGTGAGGATGAGCAAGCTATTTCTTTTTGGGACGGTGCTGCTTGCGGTATGTCAAGTTGTTATCGGCAGGTTTTGCCCTCTTTGTGCATTTGGCAACATATTCCTGAAGCGCTGCATCTGTAAAATACACGCACCCATTTGGAACATACTGGACGTAGGAAATCAAGCCGTTTTGTCTGGCTGCATCCAGCGTGGCAATACTAATCCCCAAAATCTTGGCAGCTTCTTTTCGTGTAATCAGTTTTTCCATATGCGCATTTATCCTTTCATGATATATTCAACCCTCCGATTCTCTGGTAATAAATGCGCCGTTCTGCTGGTTTCAAATACATGACTCCCAGCCAAGTTAACATTCCATCAACTCACAAGCTCACTATATTACACTTGCAACCAGAGTTAATTACAGCATTCTTTTTGCGGCACACCTCCGCCCGTGGCGAACGGGTCCATGGAAGTCTCATCCCCCCGCCTTCATTATG
>OLPW01001341.1_pt1 | contig 25693 bp, 19 predicted proteins | sample 1672161 | NCBI WGS metagenome assembly OLPW01 (sample SAMEA3136654, study PRJEB25190) | human gut metagenome
TCCGTTTAGCGGTGTACGGATATCGTGGCTCATACGCCGGAGAAAGGCTGTTTTTGAAAGATTCGCGCGATGAGCATCTTCCATGCTTTCCTTAAGCTGTTTCTGATACATGAGTTCCCGTGATTTTTCTTCCGTAATATCTCGTACGACATAAAGCACATCCACAGCGTTTCTATGTGCATCTCTGCTCTTTACAATAAATCTGGCCAGCCGCCATTCTCCGTTTACTCCCATAAATTCAATCGAAACAAAATTCGTATTACGAAGTCTCTCTGTCAATGTATCAAAGTCAAGAAACTCCCGGTATTTTTTTCTCTCTTCCTGGGCGGCAAATGCTGTTGGAAGTCTTTCCATAACATCATCAATTTTCCCCTTTTGTCCAAGGATTTTTTGCACAAGGTCATGGCCTTTCAAAAGCTCATATGTCCGCTCTTTAACATTGGCTTGTACGATTGTTACATACAACGTAGCAATTGCGGCAATAATCTCTGTCCTCTTTGTTGCCTCATCAAGAGCCTTTTTCAGCAGTACCGTAGTTTTCAGATTTTCCCTCACACATCCAAGATGCCCGCCAACATCAGACAGCAGTGTAATGGAAATCTTATTCTGCCTCAAATCAGGATTATCTACCCCGATGAATCCATTCATCTGATGATTGGCATAAATCGGCACCGCAATCAAGGAACATATTTCCTGTGTTTTTAACAATTCATATTCTTCCGGTTCAGAATTTTTTGTCGCTTCCAGATCATGAATCACGATTACTTCCTTGTTTTCAAATCGTTTCACCCAGTTCGGCATCGAACTGACCGGGATTGCCTGAAGGTTATCTATCTCTGGTGCCACTCCTTCGGCACACCATTCAAATGCATTGCTCAGACTGTCCTTCTGATCAGTTTCCCAGTCAAAAACATATACCCGGTCTGCCCCTGTATAGTTTCCAATCGCCTGCAACAAAGAGTGAATAATTTCTGACAGCTCCTGCTCATTTTCCACCTGATCCATAAGCGATATCTGATGCAGGATCGTGTCCATACTATGTAATTTTATTTGATAGAGTTCCTGAATCTCTTTTGTTTTCATTTTCTATCCCCCCCTGCAGTAAAACTATTATGGTTACGTCTGTGAAATAACACCGTAAGAAAGGATCCTGCTACGGCAGGATTCTCCGCCTAAACTTATGCAAAAAAACTGGTTTTATTATACTCTAACACTTTACTGCACACAAGAAAAACATTACCTTTAGCGTTAAAAGGTAAAAAAAGAACAGCAACTGCGCCCGAAGTTCCAGTGATGTGTATCAAAAACGGAAATGGACTTTCGGCAGATATATTTTCTTCAGTTGCTCCGTTGTCTGGTAGAGTCATTTAGTCATGTTGAATGATGCCGCTGTTTCACACTTCAAAAAAGTTTATCTGGCCCCCGGTTATACGGATCTCCGCCGGGGGATCGATGGATTGGCTTCTATTGTACGCTTTCAGTTTGAACTTGACCCTTATGATAAAAATACGCTTTTTCTGTTCTGCGGAAGAAAAAAAGCAGCAGGATCAAGGCACCAAATAAATTGTAAGAGGGTCAGACCCCAATGTCTCTCACACGCTTTCTTTTATACTCTGCGGGATGCTTTTAATCCTCGATTGCTGCCTTACGGGCATTGATTGCCTTTATCACATCCATATCAAACTTGGGTTTACGTTCATAGGTATACAGACCGTTTAACTCCTGCTCCACATCATACAGCTGGGTATAGCAGAAGGCAAACATATGGGGATTGTCCAAAAGGGCATCGGTCAGTCCCTTATATCGGTTCAGGAATTCCTCCTTGGTAGCAGGACCTGCACCATAGCCCCAGCCATCCTTTCCAACACCTTCCTCGTCCCACTTGATACCGCCATACTCACTGATGAAGGTAGGGATCCCCTTTACAGGTGTCTGCCTGTAGCCATGATTATCTTCCAAATCACCTCCCTGTTTAAAGGACTCGTAGGTTGCTGCAAACTTTGCCGGATCCTGCTCATAATTGTGTAAGTCATAGATGTCCGTCACCACATGATAATTTCCGCTGGTATCAATGCAGGGTCTGGTGGTGTCATACAGCTTTGTCATCTTATACACATTGGCCAGTAAGCTGTCATCCTGTCTTCTTCCCTCATAATCCCATGTCTCATTAAACGGACACCAGCCGATGATGGCGGGATGGTTGAAGTCTCTCTCCAAGGCTTCCATCCACTCAGGCAGGAAATATTTTAATGCTGCGGGATTGCTGTAATCCAGTCCCCAACAGCCCTGCTCGCCCCATACCAGATAGCCTGCTTTATCGCAGTGATACAAGAACAGAGGCTCAAATACCTTCTGATGGAGTCTTGCGCCGTTGAAGCCTGCAGCCATGGACAGTTCCACATCCTTGACAAGTGCTTCCTCTGTAGGCGCTGTGTAAATGCCATCCGGATAGAAGCCCTGATCCAGCACCAGTCTTTGAAACACGCTCTTATCGTTGATGAGGAATTTCTCTCCATCCAGTCTTACCTCACGCATACCAAAGTAGCTTTCTACCTTATCTTCTCCATAGGTTAATGTAAGGTCATACAGTCTGCCATGACCCGGCTCCCACTTTTCCAGACGGGACAAAGGAAGTGTCATGGTAACGGTGCCGCCCTCTGACTTTGCGCTTACGCTGCCACAGGGCTCTCCCACATAAAAGGCCTTTGCTTCCAGTGTGCCCTGCCCCTTTACTACCGCCTTAATTCCCAGAGTTGCCTCTGCCAGGTTTGGATAATATTGCACTTTTTCAATATAGCTTTCCGGTACCCACTCAAGCCATACCGTCTGCCAGATACCTGTCGTTCTGGTATAATCACAGCCTCTGGAGTAGAAGAAATGACTCTGCTTTCCCTTGGGCTGCTTTCCGCCTCTCACATCATCTGCTGCAAAAAGCGTAATGTCATTTTCTCCTTTCTTTACAAGCTTTGTAATATTAAACGTAAAGGAAACATAACCGCCCTGGTGTCTGCCTGCCTCTACTCCATTGATCCATACTCTTGCATCATAGTCCACTGCTCCGAAGTGTAAGAGAAGATCTCCCTTCAGCTCCTCCCCTGTCAATGTGATGGTGCGGTGATACCATACGCCGGGGATAAAGTCCTTATAGCCGATTCCGCTCAGATCACTTTCCGGGCAGAAGGGCACCAGAATCTTCTTCTCCCAATCTGTCTTTCCTTCCTGCCATTTCTGATCTATGCCGCTGCATCCAAAGTCAAAGGAAAAATCCCATTCTCCATTCAGGTTTTTCCAATGCTCCCTCTTCATCTGGGGCTGGGGATGCTCCGGTCTGGGTATTTGTGTCATAATTTTGTCCTCCTGTGATCATTTATTTGGGTTGATTTCATTTTTATTTTATATAGTGAAAGCCATAGTTGACAGGCTTGCTCCTTTTTACTACAATGCTGTTATTACATTATTGCAATTTGCTTTCAAAAAATGGAGGAACCACCATGCCTCAGGAAATTACACGCACACAGATTGAAAAATACACTGTCTACACCGGCCCTACCGCGGAAAGCTTTTCTCCCATCATGGCCGGTATCACTTACCCAGATCCTGCCTATGAGATCCTGGTTTATCGCAGACCCCTGTGTGTGTTTGAATACGTTTTAAGCGGCCGTGGACATATCGAGCGAAACGGCAGTATCCTCACTGTAAATGCCGGAGATGCCTATATCCTTACTGCCGGCACCTACCACCACTACTATTCAGACAAAGTTGATCCCTGGACCAAGATCTGGTTCAATGTCAGCGGCAGTCTGGTACAGCATCTTCTCTCCGATTACGGCTTAGACGGTGTCACCCTGATCCCCCGCTTCCATAACGAAACACCTCTGACCCGGATCCTTGATGCCTTTACCGCCGACCCTGTACACTCTGCTGACAAGCTGGCTGTACTGCTCCATCAATATATTCAGGAGCTTGCGGATTTTCTAGCAAACAAAGTTCCCATCAATCCTGCTGCACTGGCGATCCGCAATTATATCGATATGCACTTAACAGAAAGTCTGTCCTTGGATCATCTGGCAGATACCGTTTCCCTGTCCCGCTCCAGGCTCATCCACCTGTTCCAGGAGGTATATCATGTTGCTCCCTACCAGTATTACCTGTCCCAGAAGTGCAAGCTGGCCCAGTCCATGCTAAGCCGCACCACTCTTCCTGTTTCTGCCATCTCCACACAGCTTGGGTTCTTAGACCCTCACCACTTTTCTTCCTTTTTCAAGAAACAGTGCGGTCTGTCCCCGGCTTCTTACAGAAAACTCCACACAGCGCCTGGGAATTTTCCCACCTAAGTATTATTCTTTCTAAAAATGGAACCAAGGCAACGAAACTACTTTTTTAAGTACTTTCATTGCCTTGGATTATAGTGCATTTTCTTTCTGTTTACGATACAAAATACAGCTAAAAAGGTATGAATTATTGCTACTACATATTCGGTTTACGTTTACCATTTGGGCTTCGATTTGATTTGCAATCTCACCCACCTAATCGCCTGATCAAGTTTCTGTTCGTAGGCTCAAGAACTTTGCTACACCACTTCCTCCATCCATACCGTTACTGATACTGACTTGTGATTCGCTACACTTGACGGTAAATACCCGTGACTGGACTTGCACCAGCAAGATTAGTGCCATGCCCGGCACACAAAATGACTGCCCCGCCTGCTCAAATGCAGGCAGAACAGTCATCTGATCTTTTTATTCACTTTTTATGAAACAAATTTTCCAACGATCAGGCAGATTACAATCGTAATCACCATATCCGGCAGAGTGTTTCCCAGCGGCATGTCGATGTTCATCAGATTTCGGTATACCACAAATCCAATCACCCAGATGATCAGATTCGGAATATGTACGGCCAGGCTGCTCTTGTCCCGTTTCAGCAGGAAAAAGTCGGCAATCTGGATTGCGATCATCGGTGCAAAGACCGAGCCGATCAGATAGAGGAAATCTGTGATGTTGTCCATCGGATATACAATCGCTGCGATGGTTCCAATGACGGTGACAACGATGGCCACATGCTTTCCATTCCATTTGCTTACGACGGTCTCGCTGGAAATTCCTGCGGAGTAGGCATCCAGAAATGTCGTTGTTACTGTTGAAAATACAATAATCAGAAGGCCCGCAATGCCAAGGCCTGCCTTCAGCATGATCTGCGCGATGTCATATTCTCCGGTGATGATCGCTGCTCCCATTCCAATCACATACATCCAGCAGCTGACGATTCCATAGACAACCGCGCTGATGGCCGTTGCTTTGACCGGTTCTTTTGCTTCTCTTGTGTAATCGCTGATCAGCGGCAGCCAGGATAACGGCATCGCAACCGCAAGTTCTACTGCTGCACCGAATGTCATACTGTCATCCGATGGTGCTCCTGCTCCGCCTCCGGCAAAGATGACCTTGCTCAGGATCAGGCTAAGCAGAAATAATGCTGCCATGGCAACCGTGTTGATTTTACCAAGATTCGTGATTCCGATCACAATCCAGAGAATAATCAGGACTCCGATCACAAGGCACCAGATCCATCTGCCCGTATGCATTACGCCATCTGCGGCGAGCGCTCCGTCATAGATCATGATGGCGGTCCAGCCAACGAGCTGCAATACATTCAGGACAGCAAAAAGGATGCTTCCCTTATGTCCAAAACTCATTTTTACGGTTTCCATGGCACTTTTTCTGACCCTGCCGCCGATCACGCCCGCCAGAAACAGCATCAGGCATCCGATGATATGGCCGATAAGAATCGCTGCCAGACCTTTTCCCATGCCGAGCGGTGCAAGGTAGGTTCCGGTCAGGATTTCGGCAATCGAGACACCTGCCCCAAACCAGATCAGGCCATTCTCGAACAGGCCGGTACGTTTTTCGTTCATTTTCATGTTCCTCTCTTTGCTTAAATTTTCATACCGGAAACCATTTTAGCACAGAAGGGAAAATGCGACAATGAATTTACTCTATCCGTTCATCTGACTCCCAATCTTTCTCCAATCATCCCAGCTTTTCAGACCATTCTGCTTCCTTAAAGCCGATCAGCACGGTATCACCATCGATCAGCAGCGGGCGTTTCACCAGCATACCATTCGTGGCAAGAAGCTGCAGCTGTTCCTCTTCGCTCATGGCAGGAAGTTTGTCCTTCAGTTTCATTTCTTTATAAAGAAGGCCGCTGGTATTAAAGAACTTTTTAAGTGGAAAGCCGCTCTTAGAATACCATTCCTTTAACTCACCGCAGGTTGGATTCACATCCACGATGTTGCGCTCGGTATATTCTATTTTCTGTGCATCTAACCATTTTTTCGCTTTCTGGCAGGTTGAACATTTTGGGTAACATATAAATAACATTTCTCCATCTCCAATCAAATATAATTTATCCATAATCCTGTATCTTTTGCCGGAATCATTTCAGCACAGGAACGGAGGATCGGCAATTATTTTCCTTCTTCCAAGATCAATTCCAGCACCTTCATCAGCTTCGGAATCCAGCCCATCTATCTTATATAGACGAGCTGTTTGAGCTCTTTTGGTCTTTCCTTTTTCACAATTATGCAATAATAATCTATAACTTTGCACATACCAAATCATACAAAGCACTCATAAGTTCTTCCCCGTTCCGGCATTCTGCGACCATCGAAATAACCGCATTCTTGTCCGGAAGGATCATGGAAATCTGAGAATATTTTCCATCCGCCCGGTAGGAATTATATTCTCCTCTCCAGAAAAGATAACCATAATTGTCTGTATCGGATGCTGCTGTACTTTCTTCTATCCATTTTTCGGATAAAATCTGTTTTCCATTCCATTTTCCCTTATTCAGGTAAAACAATCCGAATTTATGAAGTTCAGAAAGTGTAAGGAACAATCCACCTGCGCCAAAACTGTTTCCAAGAGGATCCGTCTCCCATGTCGGCCGCTTGATTCCAAGATGTTTAAAAAGCCTTGGTGTAAGATAAGAGACTAGATCGCATCCGGAACGTCTCTGTACAAGAATGCCTGCCAGGTAGGGACCAACATTATTATATACAAAATGTGTACCTGGCTTATATTGAAACGGAATCGCCAAAGACATTTTTACCCAGTCATCCTCCTGGTATAATGGCCGCTGTTCTCCCATAAGGCTGCCCTGTTCCTGTCCTAAACACATCGTAAGCAGGTCTCGAACCGTTGCCATTTTCAGATTATCATCGATCACATCGGGTAAATCTTCGGGAAAGGCATCCGTCAGTTTTTCATCTAAAGACAGTAATCCTTCCTGGACAGCAAAACCAACTGCACAGGATGTGAAGCTCTTCGTTGCAGAATAGATATTTCTACGGCATTCGGGTTCGCTGTACCATTCATTTATGAGGTCGCCATCTTTGGTGATCTTTATTCCAAGGACGTGAAAGGTTTTTGCAGCTCCTATAAAATCAGATATGTCCATAGCTAGGTTCCTCCTTTATTTTTACTATAATAATTTGTAGTATCTTTGCCATGTTGTCTTTCTGAAATTTTTATAAACCTATGTATATTTCCTCCTCATCAACCACTTCTGATCAATACATTTCACCTCACCATTAAACCGAATATGAAGATGCACTCCGCCTGATCTCAGATTAATCTTTTCTACGATTCCATCTCCGAATTTCGGATGTGTGACATTGTCTCCAATTTTATATTGAACAACTTCATCCTTCTGCTTCTGTGCTTTCTGCTGGCGCTGATACGTATCTCGAATCGGCACTGTCTTATCATGAATCCGGCTTTTTAATACTTTATCATAGTTATGATCCAACAGCGCCTCTCCTGCCTTATAATAAGGTGTCGGTGCTGCACCTATAAGAGAACAACAATATTTCCACGCACTTCCATGTGTTCCAGCCTGCCATTTATACTTCTCAGGTATCCGCATATTGTACTGCATGTAATGCGCATATTCATGCTTGAATAAATCGATACGGTCCTCTTTTGACAACGGATTGTTGACTCCATACGCAACAAAGAGCAGGGAAAAATGAAAATGTTCCTTTTCATGAGCACTCTGCCTTGTATAGGATCCCAGAGAATCGGTCTCAAATCCAAATGTTACCGGTATTTTTGCTCCATTCAAATGAAATTTCCGGTCCAGTTCCTGATATAAATTCTGAATTAATGCTGTCAAAATTGGGATTTCTTTCTGCAGCCGCTGGCGTAAAAACTGGTTTTCTTGATCATAATAAGTCATTCTTTCATGTTTCCTCCCAGCTTTTCTATTGCCACTTCTTCCATATCTCCGGCTGATAACCGAGCGTAGAAAGTTTTCCATTTCTGACCACTGGTGTCTTAATTACAGATGGATTTTCCATCACTTTCTGAAGCTTATCCTCATCAGCAATGTATTTAATCAAAGCTAATAAATCCTTGTCTTTGCCATCCCAATTAATCATATTTTCCAGTCCACCATTTGCCTGAGCTACAGAATTAAATTCTCCTTTGCTCATGCCTTTTTCCTTCATATCTACAAACTGATACTTGATGCCGCGCTCTTTGAAAAAACGCTCGGCTTTCTTTGTATCGTTGCATTTCTTAGTTCCGAATATTTGTATGTTCATTGTAATGTTCCCTTCTAGCTCCAAAATTATATTTAATTCTTCGGATTATCCCTTTCGCAATAAAGCACTATAACAACTGTGTCATTAATCCTCAATAACCAGTACCTTCTCACCCTATCACATTTCCGAGATAATCACACCTTCACTTAAGGCGACTTGATTCCATACTTTACAGATCAGTTCATACTTATTTCAACTCACGTCTTTATGGAATACGACTGTAAGAAGATCCAACTTTACAAATTTCTTTTTTTCTATTTTCTAGATTTTTTCTTCAATATATCCCGTTTTCTGTAGTAACCGACTCTTCCATCGTATCTGATATTTCCTATACGCACTGGAATGTATTTCCTGTGTTTTACATTTATTCGCAACAATTCGGTATTGCAATTGATATTCCACTAGCTGAGACCGCAAAGCATTTTCCGTTGCCTCTAGTTGACTGGCAGCCTTCACAAGATCCGATCCTTTTAATTCAATCAAATATGCTGTCTTGGAGGTTTCGTTCATAAGAAGATAATCACATCTGTCACCTGTCTTAATTACTTTTCCGTCTATCTGATAATGTGTTACTTCCGAATTTGAAACATTATTTGCTTTATGATATTGTGGATTCCCTTTATCTCGAGAAACAATCTGCTTCGCATTTTTGCTACATAAAGACGTAAATCCGTTCAACGGCATTAGAGCACCACACTTTCTTCATTGGTAGTCTGCAGTTCCAGCAATCGTTCAAAATCTTCATTAATCACTTTGGAGATTTCGTCAATTTTTTCATTTTGAATCATATGAATATCTGCATCCATACAATTTTCAATTGTTCCATTTTTTACAAACCAAGAATCAAATGCATTATAATCCAGCCATAAAGATTCCCGAATAATTTTGTTTGCTTCTTTTCTCGCCTGTGGCGAAATCGTTTTTGCATATAATAAATTATTTAACGTTCCCAATACATACGGGCTATGTGTTGTCAGTACAATCGAATGTCCACAGTTATTGACTAATGCAATCAATTCCGTAATATATTTCTGTGATTCCGGAAACAAATGTGACTCCGGCTCTTCAATAATAAATAGAATTTCTTTTTGTTGAACTAAGTAGTAAAACAATAGATTCAAAATCCAGACACATTCCTGCTGCCCCGAAGACGAAAAGTTTATCTTTACATATTTCCCATCCTCTAAAACAATCTGTTCTTCTCCATTGCTATAACGGTAAGTTCCACGCAGTATTTTCTGAGTTAAATCCAGTGCCTGCACCACAAGTCGCGGTGACAATCCAGAACGCCCCGATGAATAAGCTAAGCCCTGCAGCCCCTCTGAAAATTCTGGTTTTAATCGAAGTATCCTCTCCAGGTAATCTTTTGTGCAGGTATCCAAAGATCTTTTCTGCATATCATCCATTGTGGCATAAATATAACTCAATTGCTGAGAAAGCAGCGTAATCATACTGCGTCCTGCCGGAATATAGACGACAGAACAAGAATCCTCAAAAATCTCATATAAATTCTTTTTAAAAATCCTCAGATCCTCTTCAGAGATTCCCAATGGTGTTACAGAAAGTGTATGGTTATTTGCTTTCAAAAAACGAATCAGTTCATTACTCATCGTGATCCAAATGTAGTTTGGTGTAGAATATCTGCTATCATTTTCCAAAGAAATCTTAACATAGCATGTCTTAGTAAAATGATATTCCATGTACATGTCGTTTGGCATGCCCCATGATGATCCAAAGGTTCTTAAAAATTTTTCACGCAAATAATTTTCAAGAGCTTTTCTCAAAGTAATTCCATGTTCTATACTAAGAGTACTTTTCGCTCCATATACAGGTGTCGCATCCAATGCCTGCGATTTTGCAAGCTCGATGATATCATCTTTAATTGTTCTAAAATAATAAATTGCTTTGGCAATTGTACTCTTTCCAGATGCCTGAAAACCCGTAAAGTTCATAAATTGGGAACACTCCAGTTCACAGGTCTCAACAGGACCGAGTTTGTTGATAATTAATTTTGGCAATGTATGTTACTCCTTGTCTCATTTATAATAGTTATTGGTTTAATTGAGTTGTCAAGAGTGTGCAGTATTTTTTTTGGGAGTGCTATAGAATCAGCTTTACTGCATCAATCAATTCCTCGCCGAATCCTTCAAGCTCATCCATTGTGATAACTCCATCTCCAACCAAATATGCAATGTCCTAAATTGCCGTGGATTTCCGAATTTCAATCAGAACTCCCGGATTTTTCTTATCCTGCCTGATGCGCTTCTCAAGTGTCCAGAAATGATCTGATGCATTTCCTGTGTTCGCGGGGTCAGGTACCTGTTGCAGATTGTAGTGTTCCCCTCTGAAGTCAAAATGGTATTTACTTCTTTTATTTTTTTCACTAGTCATCAAATCCCATAAGATCAACTCCAAGGGACACGCGGCCTCTTTATACATTTTCTTTCTCTTCTATTTCCTGCGCTGTTGGTTGTGTAAATACTCTCTTAAACATAGTTCATTCACCTCCACACAGAAATTTCAGACCAATTGTTCCACACGTTCTAAGAAATTCTCGAACACTTCCTCTTTCTTTATGCATAATCAGCATTTTCAAGATATTCTTGTAATTCTACTTTCTCTTTATACTTCTCAAGATCCATACAGTATTCTTCAATATATTTTCTGTGTTCAATATAATTAATTCCTTTAAGATTATCCTTCAGCAATTTTAAGAAGTTTATTTTCTTCATAATTAACGGGACCTCACTTCCTGACCAGGAATAAGATGAGGAAAATAAAGGTATTTTCTTAAAATCTTCTGGCTTCTTATTCATCTTTAGAAATTCAAGAATATATTCCAATTTCCAATCCGGCAGGACATTTATAACCACATCAATAAGTTTTTTACACTTTTCAATTTCTAAACTGTTTTCTTGCAATTTCTCAATCAGCCAACTCTTCTTTCGTTCTAATATGGTTGCATCAGTTGTCTCAGCAAACAGTAACCTAGCTGGTTTTTTTATATAAAACACTCTTTCATCATCTACAAGGACATTAAACGCGTATGCCACACATTCACGCCATTTATCACTCTCCCATATTAATTCAAAAATTTCGGATTCATTCCAATCTTCACGCATATTATCTTTAGATTTAACCCAATCAACATATTCTTTCCAAACTGTGGGCTGCTTTTCAAATATCTTTGCAAAAAGTTTTCCTCTGTAATCAATGTGACAATCCGTTTCTATCGCATTCATATAAATGCTTGCTAATGCACTCATATCATTTCGAAAAAAATCAATAATTTTCTCAACATCATTCTCATCATACGCATAACCCAAAAAGTTTGCTGACAGTTTTGAATTCGCCAATACTGCCTTTATTACTGATGTTTTAAGTTCACTATCTCGTTCACCATAACGAGCCACAACTTGTACTGTAGGAATCACTGGCTTTGTGCTTACCAAATTATTTATCACAAAAGTCTTGTAGTCATTAACAATTTTCTCATTCATATCTTCTTCCGACACACACTCCCAAATAAATGAAAGCCACGCATCTTTTTTATTAAGCACATTGTTATTTACAAAACAATACGTAGATTCATATCCAATATGACCAAGCAAATATTTTATTTGACGATATCCATTCAGTCTGAATGGTGCATTTGCATTAAAATATTCTTTAAGTACTTTTAAATATAGCTCGGTATCAGTCTCTATGATTTCAAAAACACAATCTAATCCCGTATCTAAGGACCATTGATCTCTATCATAGACTGTCTTTTCCAGGAATTTGCAAGAGCAAAATAATTTTTGAAAGTCTTTCAGATCATACTCACATATTTCTTTTGAAATAGTCTCTTTACGTAGTCTCTCATCTTCCTCTATGGTTTTGCCATTGAAGCACTCACGAGTCAGTATTCTATAAATTCTGAATTCTGGATTTCGTTCGGCAATCAGATAACGATAATCTGGCCTTATGCCAATTTGCTCTGCTATCTCTTTATATCTTGCAATAATTTTGGCATCCCAAAAATCTAGTGTATTCTTATCAATTATATATTCATATATCGCATCAAAATCTGCTTGTAGATAATTCTTAGAATCCTCATCGTTTAATCCATTAAAATGAACTTCTGAAAGAATATTATTAATAGCGTTGCGATACTCTTCATTTTTACGTAAAATAGACAGATTCTTCCATATATGAGTTCGTATATCGGCTAATTCATCAGTGAGCCCAAGTGTCATCCTTACAAAACTATATGATCTGCTATTTCTAATCTCTTCAGTGAAAGAGATTTCTGTTTTTAATGCGCATTCGACAATCTGTAAATACAGTAGACTGTTGTTATAATTTTTCCCTTCCTCTGCATAACACCACAACTTATCCATCAAGCGCATTTCATGGTTATATTTATTTCTACCTGAATACTTATCATATAGGAACTTATCACTTAGCACAAAATAAAAATCCATTATCAAGTCTGGTCTTTTTTCAAAATACAACATCAAAAGATCAACTGCATCTTCGAAATTCTCTGTATATTTATAACCCCCCAATATTTCTATTACTTTAGTCGTAATATTGTGATAATTTTTCTTAGCATTAATGTCAAAAACATGTAAGTCAAAGTCAACATTTGTTTCTTGATCAATCTGATTCTTGATGATAGATAAAGCCTTATCAGGATTAACCTGATAAAATGCCTCAAGATACTCCATATCCTGTTCCATAGGTGCATTATCCCAAGCAGCAATTATTGAATCTTCAATATATTTTACACATTCTTCCGAATTAAATATTTTTATCAACGTATTCAATGCATATACAATTTTATTCCGGAATGCAGGAAATCCTATCGATATCAAGTTTTCTACACTTATCCATCTTTTCTCAAACAACACATAGTACAGTATATAATTGCCAAAACTCTGGTCTGCAATTTTTGTTATTTCATTTTTAAACCAATCTATCAATTCCAGAGAATACAGCTTCTCAATTATATCGTCCTCAGCAATTTTCTTACCATACAAATCTTTCATATCACTATACAACTGATTTTCATTATTTTTTACCGGACCGGCTATAGAGATGAAAAACAGTATAAGAATATCTTCTTTTGTCAGTTTAGCTTCATCGATAATTCTTCCATAATAATTTTTAAAAATATCCTCCACATTACATATTGCCTGATATCCGTCATCCATTGATCTCATACCTGCAAGAAAAGCAAGTCTTATATTTCCATTGGCAATCTCAGCAATCTTTTTAAGATAATCCGAATTCACTATTCCTAAATCAGCCTTCAAAACATCTTTGATTTCCTCATCCTTAAAACATCCAATTTCGATAATACTAGGTAATGCATATTTCGATGCAGCATCTATTACCCTCTCCTTGGCATAATCTCTTACTGAAATAAGTATCTTGACATCAAATTCAATTGGCAACGTTAAAATAGTATCAAATACATTATCTAAGCTTACAACCATATTAGCATCGTCAAAGAAAAGTAAATATCTTCCGGGATCAGAAATATAATATTTTATATCTTCATATAATAAATTTCCATTACTTTTAACGCAGAAAACTTTTGTTTTTCCATTATCTTGTTGTCTACACACTTCTAAGGACAATCTTGTTTTTCCGATTCCTGACGGCCCTGTCAATATGGTCACTTTATTATTAAGTATACTAGTACATATCTCCGTAATCTCTGACTCTCGGTGAAGAAAATCACAACCAATGGGTGCATTTATCCCATTTGCATCATATGCCTTAACAAAATCTTCCACCCCAAAAAACTGATTTGTATCAATTGCAACTCCCAGTTCGTCTCTTGCAATATGTGGATAAAATAATGCCAGATCATGTGAAAGTGTATCTATTCCGATAAGTTCAATTTCAACGCCATCAATGGCTTCCATAATACTATTGAATTGTTCTATGTGAATATTCGTAGAGCAATGACCACAAATTATCTTTTTTATTTTTTCTTTCGGTAATGATAATTTCGCTTCATCAAAGCATGATAAAATGTCCGCACGTATTTTCTCTACTGACTTTGAACTTACAGTTCCATAATTTATTAAGATATATTTTTCATCATCAGTAAAAACATAGGAATCAGGTGTACCCTTTGTTGGTTTATTAGTTCCAGTTTGGACTCCTAACGTTTGAATATTATTAAATTTATATTTTTTATAAAGATACGCATCAAACAATTTTTGAAAGGCTCCACCCTCCAATTGCATGATTGCATTTTGAATGCGATTTATGTTACCCAATTGATTTCTCCCTTAGTATTTCTATACTAAAACAATAAGCTTCTCGCCAACGATCAAAATCGGTCGAGTAGACGCACCCCTTACGGTCGTGCGCCCCTCACAGAATCCGGACGTGCGGCTTTCCCGCATCCGGCTCTTTGCGAAACGAATCGTTCACATTATCCTTCGTATACGCTGACATAGATCCGCGTTCTCACCAGAGGATAGCTGTTATCCAGCATATTCAGAAATCCTATCCAGTTATAGCTTTTCTTCTGGCTTCTCCGATTTAAACAGTAAAACAGGCTTTTCATAACATTATATCGGAATGCCGTTATACTCTTTGAATTGTCAGTGATTCCATAGTAATGGTAATAACCAGTCAGTATCTGATTGAGTTTTGTTATAATCTCCTTCAGACTGCATGTCCTCATTCTTGCTAACAGCAGATTTATTTCCCTGCATTTCTTTGCAAATTTCTTCTTACTGGTTTTCCTCTTTACCCTGAATCTACCATTCCTGCTCTGCGAACAGTAGTGTGTAAAACCCAGGAAAGTAAAGGTCTCTGGTTTCTTTCCGCATTTCCGACATCTTGCTTTCGCATAACGCCCAAGCTCAATCAGACGGCTCTTTTCTTCCTCAAGGCTTAATCCAAAGTATCCCATTCTATGCTTCAAGTGTTCATAGAACCATTCTGCATCTGTTTTATATTGGAATGTTACTACAAAGTCATCAGCATAAACCACGAGGCCTGCATATCCTTTCAATTTCGGTGTAATCACTTCTTTGAACCACCATACCAGGACATAATGCATGTAAACGCAGGAGATTACAGGCGAACAGACAGAACCCTGTCTGCTTCCTTCGTTTATTGACACTTCCATTGGTAAGAATGACATACTGTCCGCAAAGTTCACACATGAATAACCCACTATGTGCAGATACAGTTCCTCCTGGATGCAATTTTGCAGCTTGCTCTGCTGTAATTCGCTTCCAACCATTTTCTGACCATCTACAAACATGTGTTAGTGATGCCGAAGCCATGTGTATTCCTCCTACATTTTTCGTTCTTGTCTTTTAATTTGAATACTCTTTGTGTTCAGATAAAACCATTTTCCATGGACATCAAAAAAGTTATCATATTCTTATATTATACCATAATGCTTCTAAAATTCTTGATAATTTCGCACTTTTTTATTATTTTTTCAAAATTTATAAAAGAGACAGCTATCACTGTGATGGCTACTCACCTCAATGCTATTTTATAAGTTCACCAATCCAATTTACTCTTTTTCACTAGCACACGGCAAATTAGGGAGCTCTTCTATATTTTCTTTATCCCATCGAGCCAAAATATCTTATCGCTCATGTTCCATACACCATTTTTTTAAGGATTTTCCCATTCACATCCCCCTATTCCAAACCTCATACCCCTGCCGTCTCGCCGAGTCATACATCGGTTGCATATTCTTCTGTAAAATATTATAAAACTGCTCCCGTGAATTTCCCTTGCAATACAGTTCTCTTCCAGCCCAGATAGAATGTAAATTATCTCGATAGCATCCTTCAAACAATTTATGTATTCCCGGCTTTTCATGAATAAACCCATACAGCAAATACTGATTCTCAGCAAATCTTTCAAAAAACGGATCCCATTTCGGAAGCTTATTACTTTTCGCCGAATTCAAGGAAGAATCCATCGGCATCAAATTCCAAAGTTCATCGTTCATGACAAACGACCATGGAATAAAGTGATCTACATCATATGCTTTTGGCGCGACAACTTCTCCGGTAAACACGTCTCTGACTTCCGTCAGTTCCAGAATACCCTCCCATAGTTTCCGCACATGATTCAATTTCCGCATTTTCTCATCCATCGGCGCCAGTTTATATACAAGACCTGGAACTTCTGGATTATTGTTTTGCAACCATTTGACCTTTTCATATTGAATCCATCCGAGAATCGATACCGTGTTATCCTGAATCATCTTTGTCCAAGATGGCTGAAAATATATTTCTTTTTTGAGCTTACTCCCTGTTCCCAGTGTATACGGTAATATCACAACGTGCTCATTAATTCTCTCAATATATTCCGTCATTCGCCGTACGCTTCCCCAATCTGCTGGTTCTTCCGCTCTATCAAAAAATCCTGCAAGAGCTCTGTATGGAACCATATTGGTGAGCTGCTCTTTTGATGTTTTCAATTCCAGTGCATACTTTTTAATCACATTTTTAATTTCTACCTTGGATGCATTTGCAGGCAGATTGCTGAGTTCTGATAATTTACTTACAGCTCTCTCCAATCCATCTTTTACTTGTCCATCGATTGGCAGTCCGCTCAGATGGATGTGAAACTCGCGGACCGAGTACCATGCATTGCAAATCATTTCATCGATCACCGCATCAAAAGTGGTTTCTTTTACGCCTTCCGCAATAAGCTGGACAATCGCTTCCAACCAATAAAACTTGTAACAATAGGACGGATCTTTCATCATGTGTGAAAACCCTTCAATATCTAATGTATTGTAATATTTCCCATCCAGTTTCAAACTATATCCGATTTTTGAAGTATCAAATTCAACCACTTTTCCTCACTCCTACCCGGACGGACATCTTTCGATATCCAGTATTCTACTATCTTTATTTCTGAAAAGTCTTTTATAAATGCCGCAAAAGAATTTTCTGTAAAATCGGTATAATATCGTTCTTCACGATATCCCTCATATTCTCCATACTTGAAGGAAGTATAAATATATCCTTCTTTCTTTAGGGCACGCATCATTTTATATAGAACATCTTGTAATTCGTCTTTCGAAAGATGTAAGATAGAAGAACACGCCCATATCCCCTCATACTTATTTACGAACGAAAGTTCCGAAAATAACATTTTTTTCACTTCAATTTTGACATATTCTCTGGTAATTTTACAAATTTCTTCCGATCCATCTACCGCATCGACACGATAACCTTTTTCCAGAAAATATTTACTATCGCGTCCGGATCCACAGCCAAAATCCAAAATATAAGAGCCGGCCGAAAGGTAGGAAAGAAACTTATCCTGTACGGAATGGAACTCAACACTCTTTGTATTTTCAATAAATTTAGTCGCATTTTGATTATAATATTGCAGTGTATTTTCGTCCTGCTCTGTAAATTTTTTTGTTTGCTCCAAGGTCATAGTTTCTTTCCACCCTCACTCATTTTTCTACTCGACAGCACTTTTCGTGAAATATGTCCTAATTTTCTGTTCCTACATTCCTTTTCTAATTTCCTCTATCAATGTAATATCTGCCGGTAGCCATTCAACTTCATTCAGTTTTTCTTTCGTCAACCACTTTGCCGCTTCGTGTTCTTTCAATACAAGATCTCCATTTATAACTTCACACCAAAAACAATCCATAGAAAGGTGAAATGCCGGATAGTCATACTCAATCGTATCAATATATTCTCCCACTTCTATTTCCGTATCCAATTCTTCCATAATTTCTCTTTTCAAAGCTTCCTGCGGTGTTTCGCCTTTTTCGATTTTTCCTCCTGGGAATTCCCAGCCACCTTTAAAATCTCCGTATCCACGCTGGGTTGCAAAGATGATGGATTCTCCTGTTTTATTTACTGATTTTATCACTGCTGCAACAACTCTGATCGTTTTCATTTCACTTTTCCTCCACTATTTTTCCACTCTGCAAATATCTAAGCAGATCTTCTCTTACTGCTGTTTGCATTTTAAATTTCAATTTACAAATCGGTTTTAATACGCCTCTATTATTTTTCTTTTCCGCTTCATGAGCCTCCAAGACATCAAATTCTCCCATATAGAAAAAATTGTTTTCTGCATCCGTCTTTTGAACAAAAAGATGTTTTCTTGGTGTATTTAAAACCTTATCCATATATGCACCATCTAACTTTTTATCAATTTGGGAATCCCATCTAAAAATTACGTTGTCTACGAATTCATCCGCATAATCAGGCTTTCCATCAACATATTCTTTTTCTTCATCTGTGTTTTCTTCTTTATGATACGTGACAAAAATGAAAACATCGTCTCCTAGTTGCGACATTCCATACATTGTTGACGACAAATCTTTGCCTGCATTCATAAGCAAACTAACATCTCTTCTTGAGTATTTTTCATAAAGTACAAATGGCACTCCATTTCTATATGGTTTTGCGTACTTATCTTGATATCTGGCTAAACCAACAGCCACAATGTCCTGGACCTGATCATAAAAATCCTTATGTGCCAGGCGTTCTGTATAACTTAAAATTCTCTTTAAACGATTCTCTCCATCTGCTTCCAGAATATCAATCTGATAAAACTTCTCTCTTTCCGTGCTGTTTGTGACAAATTTTCCTTTCAGAACATCACATGCAAGATCAATCTTTTGCGTTGTTATCTCATAACCATATCGTTCTCTGCAATTATCGATAACTTCAGAATATGTAATTTGATTTTTTTCTAAAAACAATCGCAAAATCTCCAATTCATCTGGTCTGACACCGCTTAATATCGTCTTTGACAAATATTCCAGTGTTGTCTTTTCCTGTTCTGACAGCCGAAACAGCTGCTCATTTTTCTCCATTTGTTCTGCAAAAGAATAATAAGTTTTGTATTCCTTAATAATTACAAGAGGATCCATCTCCGCGTTTTCATAAAAATCCAAAAGCATTGGACGTCTTCCGAGACGGTTTTTCAGATTAACGTATCCTTCTTTCATCAATTCTTTCAAGGTGCTTGGTTTGATACAGTCAATCGCATGAAAAATCTTTTCTTTTGCTATTTCATCAAAATGAATGGTAGATGCTCCCGGAATGGTACTATTTCCACTGATAACATATTTCCGAATCACATCCGCATTATAGGTATTGTCTCCGGATAAAGCGACTGGAATCATAAAATTATTGTTGTAATTTCCGATAAAATCCAGAATCACTACATATTCTTTTCCTTCCGCCTTACGCAGCCCCCGTCCCAATTGTTGGATAAATACAATGGGCGATTGTGTAGGCCGAAGCATAATGACTTGATTGACTTCAACAATATCAATGCCCTCATTTAAAATATCTACAGAGAAAATATAATCCAAGGGCTGTAATTCATCCGTTGCATCCTCTTCCCTCATAGCTAAACGTTCAAATGCCGTTTCTCGAAGCTTTTGCGGCGTTTCATTACTAAGTGCAAGCGTTCTATAACCGCGTTCATTGAACATTCTCGATAATGTTTCACATTCTTTATTTCTACTACAGAAAATCAATCCCTTCACACGTTCTCCGCTATAGCCATAATATTGCGCCTGCTCAATGATATGGTCTACGCGTTCTTCACTTGTAAGAAGATTAAAATCTTTTTCTGTAAGATTCTTTCCTTTAGACGTTTTATCATCTATCAGCGAAATATCACTGATTCCGAAATAATGAAAAGGACACAGCAAGTGATCTTCCATTGCTTTCTGTAATCGAATTTCATGTGCTATTTGATGATGGAAAAGTTCATAGACATTTCGCCCTTCTATATGATCATCCCGTTTATCCGGCGTAGCTGTCATACCTAAAAATAGCTGTGGTTCAAAATAGTTCATTACTTTCTGATAAGTATTCGCTGGACTATGGTGTGCTTCATCGAGAATGATACAATCAAATGCATCTTTTTCATATTGGAACAAATGCTGATCTCTATTTAGCGTCTCTACCATAGCAAATACAAAATCACAGCCATATTCGTGTTTTCCATCGCCTACGATGCCCATAGAAACAGAATTATTAAACACTCGTTCAAAAGACTTCTTGGCCTGTTTGGCTAACTGTGCCCGGTGAACAAGGAATAATACTCTCTTAAAACCTAATTCACGCATTGCAAATGCTGATGCATATGTTTTTCCAGTTCCCGTAGCCGAAATCAATAATGCTCTTTTCTCACCCTTTTCAATGATTTTTCGAAGATTAACAATAAATTCTTCCTGCATGGAATTCGGCTTTAATTTATATTTTTCAAAAGACGGAATCCTGTCTTTTTTAGCCTCTTCTCGTTGATGTTTGATGATCTCGTAGCGTGCTTTGTAAATTTCATAAAAGGTTTCAAAATCCAAAGCATACTCTGAATTCCAAAACGAATTGAATTCTTTTACAATCTCGCTTGCTACTTCGCCCTGCTCTGTCGATATAATCTTTGTATTCCACTCTATGTTGCTGGTAAGCGCTGCGTTTGTCATATTGGAGCTACCAAGGATAATTCTATAAACTTCTTCTTTCTTGAAAATGTATCCTTTGGTATGAAATCCATTATCGGCAGCTTCCACATCATACATTTTTAGCGTAATATTCTTCAATTCATTCAGCTTTGCCAAGGCTCTTGGCTCACTGAAATCTAAGTAGTTTGTTGTAAGAATTTGCCCCGTGATTCTCTTTCGCTCGAGTTCTTTTAACGTCTGCAGGAGGGGCGTAATTCCTCCCATTGTGATAAATGCCACACTAATCTGGAATTGTTCACAGCGAAGTAGCTCTTCTTCAATAGAAGAAATAACTTTTTTACCCTCTTCTGGATTGTTTGATATAAAACTCGGTTTATATTCCAGATTTGAAGCAAGATTTCCATTGATATAGGCTGCTTCCAACCCTTGATTTATGTTTTGTATTATTTCTTCTTTCACCGTTTCATCCTCTCTGTTCTAACTTTAAATTGTAACGTATTTGACTTTACAATTCAAATTTTTTCATCATTTTCCAGTCTTTACCATGCTTTATAACGTCTCCTGATACGCCCGATCAATCAGCTTCTTTGCCTTCTGAAAGTCTTCTGCCGTCTTGATTGACACTTCTAGCTCCCCCGTTCCGTAATGTCCAATCCCGCGGGTATCTCTTGTGAATCCTTCTTCCAGTTCAACAGTGTCCGGGTCGAGTTTCATTCGGAGCAGGATCTGTTTGTTATAAATTTCAATGCAGAAAATGTTCTGCACTTTCTTATAGGCCAAATACAGCTTCAATTGGTTTGGAACAAGATCGTCTCCCAGCGATTCGATGTAGTCACAAAGCGCCGTATATAATGTTTTGAAATGGCTGCTTGCTGATGACAGCTTCTCTAAATGTGTTTTCTGTGTGTATGTACTACTTGTTGTTGAAATGGTTGATGTTTCCGTTACTGGCTTTGCCACCGGAGTATTCAAATGCTCAAACAGTAGCAAATCATCTCCGTATTTCCGATATTTCACCAACTTGATATTCCTCTGCATCTGATTCACTGCATGCACGTCGTATTTCGTAAAATCATTTGCAATACAAATCACACAAGGCACCGACCAATCAATCTGGTCTGCTACTTCCATACCCAATTTTTCAATCACAAGCAGTTTGAAATCCGCTTTGTGATCCAGAAGCCAATCCAGATAGAATAATCCCTGATTAATTACGTTCTCGCTCGAGCTTCTCTTATACTCAAAAATCACTGGGCTATTATTTTCATCAATTCCGATGCTGTCCATTCTTCCGGATGTGATCATATATTCACTTTTCAGAAAACGAACGCCGAAAAATGTCTCCATGTTCTGCTCTATCGTTGTTTGCAGTTGTTTCTCCAATACTACCGTGGAAGAGGTGCGCTCTTTCACAACCGTTCCGACCTCAAAAAGTTTTATTTCCGACACTGCAGTTTCTCCTTCCCTGTCGCAAGATATATGTTCATTATATCGTACCTTCTTACAAAATACTATTGTAAAACATTCTTTCCGCAGGCATTCCCATCAAAAAAGGCCGCAGCTCCGCAAAGCTGTGACCTTTTCCCAATATTACCAATATGCTATTTCCGATACACCGTCTTCCCCCGTGCAACGACTTCCTGAATCTCCAGTCCCTGATCCAGTATGCAAAGATCCGCATCATATCCTTCCCGGATCTTGCCTTTTCCTTTCAGTGACAGGATCTCTGCCGGGTTTGCCGTAATCGTCGAAATTGCGGTTTCCAGCGGAATTCCCGCTTTCTCCACGCATTCTTTTACTTCTTTCAGCAAACAGCTCGACTGGCCCATGCCCATCCGCAGGAATTCTCCCTTCTCATTAAAGATCGGCAGACTGCCCTGACCGTCGGATGAGATGGTGATGTGTTTCGGGTTCACGCCTGCATCCAGCATGCGGCGGATTCCTTTGCACACGCGGACTTCATCACAGACAGTTTCCCAGTAATCGATCTCTTCATTTCCGGTGAAATCGACCGCACCGCCCTTTACGGCGTATTCAATTGCCTTCTGGAACAGCTTCTCGTTCCGGTTGACATGGGTCGGGAGGAACTGGCTGGCCGGGATTTCGGTTTCGCTGATGACGCGTTCGATCAGCTCCATACATCTCGCACCGTCGCCAAGGTGGACATTGATCACTCCCGCTTTCCCGGAAAGAACACCGCCGAGGCGCGTGTCTGCTGCCAGTCGGGCGAATTCTTCGAAGGTCGGCTGTGAGGATCGGTGGTCCGAGATGGCGATTTCGCCGGTTCCGATGATTTCTTCGATCATCATGATATCTTTCGTAATTCCATCCGTCAGTGTACGCACTGGAACCTGATAGCTGCCGGTGTAGCACCAGGCGGACATGCCCTGCTCCCGGAGGCCTTTTGTTTTTGCCACGAGCGCGCACATGTCACGGCCAATGCCGTCAGTTCCTAGGCAGCCGACAACGGTTGTCACACCGAACTTGTTCAGGCCTTCCATCGTCGCCTCCGGGGTGCGGTTGGCAAAGCCGCCCTCGCCGCCTCCACCGAGCACGTGAACATGGCAGTCGACAAAGCCAGGTGTCAGGACAAGTCCGGTTCCGTCTACGGTCTCCGCGCCAAAGAGCAGGCCGTCTGCCGTTATCGTGCCGGCATCTGCGATCTTGACAATTTTATCATACACAGTAAGAACGTCTTTTCTTCCGAGGTATTCCGGCGCATAGACGTCTATGTTCTGAAATAATATCATTTTCTCTCACTCCTCTTAAAATCCAATGGCAACCGCAATCAGAATCGTAATGACTGCTCCAATCATCAGTATCCCTAAGAATTTCCACATGAATTTGATCCAGTTCGACCATTCGATCTTAGCAATCGCCAGGGAGCCGATCAGGCAGCCGGAGGTCGGGACGATCAGGTTTGTGAAAGCATCACCGAGCTGGAACGCAAGGACGGATGTCTGGCGGGATACGCCAAGAAGATCCGCGAGCGGTGCCATGATCGGCATGGTGATCGCCGCCTGACCGGAGCCGGATACGACGAAGAAATTGAATACCGACTGGAACACGTACATCAGCACGGCTGCGGCTGCACCGGAAAGACCGGCCAGGGCCTGTGAGATGCCGTACATAATGGTGTTGATGACGGTCGGGGTCGTCGGATCGGAACCGCCGAGTACCTGCATGATGCCCTGTGCCATCGCGACAACGAGTGCCGCACCGATCAGGTCTTTTGCGCCGTCTTTGAAGGAAACGGCAATGTCATTTACTTTCATATCGTTCAGATGGAAAATGACACCAATGACACCTGCCACAATTCCCATGATAAAGAACTGGGTTGCAATTTCTGCCATGTAATAGCCTTTTGCCATAACGCCCCAGATGACCCAGACAACGGTAACAGCCAGTGTCACCAGAACTAGGATATGGCCGATGCCGAAGGAATGGCCCTCGTCGATGCCTGTTTTCTCGTTCTGGTCACGGAAATACTGGTCACTTTCGTAGGCAACGGAGATTTCCGGGGTCTTTTTGACTTTTGCTGCATAGAACATGGTCATGCCGCAGCCAAGAGCGGTGAATACGACCCACATTACCATACGGAAACCTGCGCCGGAGAAGACGTCAACGCCGGCGATTCCGACAGAGAACGGGTTCATCCAGGAGGATCCGAAGCCGATCTGTGTTGCCACGTACGTGACAAGCACGGCAATGACCGTGTCGTATCCGACAGCGACGAACAGCGGGCAGAGGATCATGGTGAACGGAAGGGCCTCTTCTCCCATTCCGAACACGGCTCCGCCGAGGGAAAACAGAACGAAAAGGACCGGGATCAGCAGTTTTTCGGCTCCTTTTGCTTTACGGATCAGGCCGATCAGACCGGCTTCAACGGCTCCGGTGCGGATCATGATACCGAAAGCGCCGCCGACTACCATCAGAAATGCGATGATTTCGATGGCGGAGCTGCTGATAATTCCGTTATACATGTAATTGAAAAATCCGGTTCCGCCGTCGCCGCTGAACAGTGCAACACCTTCTGTGACCGGTTTTCCTGCAGCATCGGTCAGATACTGGAAGCTTCCGTCTTTGATGACGGTACGGGTCTTTTCTACCCCGTTCATCAGGTACGTGACATCCTCCGTCTCGTAATAACCTTTCGGGACGAGGAAGGTCATGACGGCCGCGATAACCACCACAAAAAAGATGATAATGTAGGTATCCGGCACGTTAAATCCCCTGTTGAATGATTTCAGGCCTTCGCCTTTCTTTTTGCTCATATTTTGAGATTTCCTCCATTTGATATTCTATTCTCGTTTTTAACGCGCATGGATTAGTGTACCATAAATCATAGAGGAAAGTCACTGAAAAAATCAAAAAAGTGACAGAAAAATTTTCCATTCGGATTTTTCTGCCGGCTGTGTGCAATGTCATGCATAACATGATTGTATAGAAAGGCAAACAATTCCTTTTAGGGTTTCCTGCTTCCCGTCTCTTATGCTATACTTGAAAAGTTGTTCTAACAGTAATACAAATCTAATACAGAAAGCGAGCTTGTGAACCTCACATGACTAAAGTCACGTGCTTCCGGCCGTTTTAGGCGGCAGACCAAATATCGGCGGATACGCCTGTTACTTAGATTTTGCACAGATATG
>OLPW01001344.1_pt1 | contig 25624 bp, 18 predicted proteins | sample 1672161 | NCBI WGS metagenome assembly OLPW01 (sample SAMEA3136654, study PRJEB25190) | human gut metagenome
CTTGTGAGGTCATCTTCTTCATTTCAATTCACGCCCCTCCGCGAGGGGCGACCTGCCGTCGGCATCGTGTACGAGGACGTGGACGTATTTCAATTCACGCCCCTCCGCGAGGGGCGACCGCTATGTGATGGTGTCGCAGTGGGTGGAAAACATTTCAATTCACGCCCCTCCGCGAGGGGCGACCCGACGGGTATGCGCCTTGTGAGGTCATCTTCTTCATTTCAATTCACGCCCCTCCGCGAGGGGCGACCTGGGGCAAGAAATGTGGCTGGAGCAGTACCTATTTCAATTCACGCCCCTCCGCGAGGGGCGACTTGATTGTTTGCGACGACGTGGTAAACCTTAACATTTCAATTCACGCCCCTCCGCGAGGGGCGACTCTGTCGGGGCTTTATTTTTTTGTACCCCCCTTATTTCAATTCACGCCCCTCCGCGAGGGGCGACTCAGTAGGAGGTGGTGTGGTGTATATCCACTACATTTCAATTCACGCCCCTCCGCGAGGGGCGACTTAAAACGCGTGCCGTAATTTGACAAATGCGTCCCATTTCAATTCACGCCCCTCCGCGAGGGGCGACTTCGCGTTATGCCGGGAGGCTACACGCCGGGACATTTCAATTCACGCCCCTCCGCGAGGGGCGACTTCGACTTTTTTGAGGCATCCTGCACACGTCCACATTTCAATTCACGCCCCTCCGCGAGGGGCGACCGGCGTGTCAAACAGCGCATTTTCGGCGGCGATGTATTTCAATTCACGCCCCTCCGCGAGGGGCGACCTGGCATCGTAACGCTGCGGGGCATCACAAACGATTTCAATTCACGCCCCTCCGCGAGGGGCGACGAAGCCGACGTCAAGCCACTCCTCCTTGGGGATAAATTTCAATTCACGCCCCTCCGCGAGGGGCGACTTGACGCTCGGGCAGAAGGCACTCAAAACTGGTGCCATTTCAATTCACGCCCCTCCGCGAGGGGCGACCGGATGTAACGACAACTGAAAATAGTTGCAATATTTCAATTCACGCCCCTCCGCGAGGGGCGACGCGCTTGTCTGTGTCCAGCTTGCGATTGATGTCTATTTCAATTCACGCCCCTCCGCGAGGGGCGACGTTTATCTGAATTCGATGTTTATGCATCAAACTATTTCAATTCACGCCCCTCCGCGAGGGGCGACACGTAAATCAGGGAAACGTTATTGGAATTATTTGTATTTCAATTCACGCCCCTCCGCGAGGGGCGACATCTCTTGTATTATGCAGAGTGCCAAATCGGCGTAATTTCAATTCACGCCCCTCCGCGAGGGGCGACAATCCGCTTTTGCCGCCGATGCGCCTGCAAATCATTTCAATTCACGCCCCTCCGCGAGGGGCGACGAACCAGCGGGCTTGATGATGGTTTCCACATTGCATTTCAATTCACGCCCCTCCGCGAGGGGCGACTAAATTTCCTCGTCGATTTCGGCAGTCCCTTTGCATTTCAATTCACGCCCCTCCGCGAGGGGCGACGGCGATTTATCAGTAGTTGATAGCCTTTACCCGGTATTTCAATTCACGCCCCTCCGCGAGGGGCGACCAATTCCTGCGAAGGTAGTTTCACCCGAACCGAATTTCAATTCACGCCCCTCCGCGAGGGGCGACGTTGGAATATGGCGCGTATGCAAGCCATTTTCCGCATTTCAATTCACGCCCCTCCGCGAGGGGCGACGATTCAAAATTCATCCATCAGCATCGGAATTCGGGTTATTTCAATTCACGCCCCTCCGCGAGGGGCGACGAATGTGTTATTCGATATGCCTATAAGTTTTATATTTCAATTCACGCCCCTCCGCGAGGGGCGACTTAGAGCGCGTACAGAGCAATTGGAAAAGTTGCTTATTTCAATTCACGCCCCTCCGCGAGGGGCGACCGGGAAGCAAATTTTTCTCGTGAAAACATTGAAATTTCAATTCACGCCCCTCCGCGAGGGGCGACACACTTCCCACCGAGAACTATTACGAGAGGAGTATTTCAATTCACGCCCCTCCGCGAGGGGCGACAACAGCAGAATTGATTGATGAGGTGTTGGAAAAATTTCAATTCACGCCCCTCCGCGAGGGGCGACAAGGGTAATGTGGCGGTTAAGCCACTGCCATTATATTTCAATTCACGCCCCTCCGCGAGGGGCGACGCAACAAGAGCGGCGAAACCGTCCATGAGGATTTTATTTCAATTCACGCCCCTCCGCGAGGGGCGACTCAAGCCCCTGTTTTTTAGTGGCGAAGACGGTTATTTCAATTCACGCCCCTCCGCGAGGGGCGACCGTCTCGCTCGTACTCCGGCGCTTGCGCCTTGCGATTTCAATTCACGCCCCTCCGCGAGGGGCGACCGTACTGCGGGGCGAAGATGGCAAATTGCTCTGATATTTCAATTCACGCCCCTCCGCGAGGGGCGACTGCAATTTCCGGCTGCGTTGCTAAAACTGTGTCATTTCAATTCACGCCCCTCCGCGAGGGGCGACTCCGCGCTAAAACCGCGAACGTTTGAAATTCCTATTTCAATTCACGCCCCTCCGCGAGGGGCGACCCCGTAAGCCTGAAAAGAAAGCGTCGCCACAAATATTTCAATTCACGCCCCTCCGCGAGGGGCGACGGCCGACCGCTGGGGAAACTGGGTACGCAAGATTAAATTTCAATTCACGCCCCTCCGCGAGGGGCGACGGACGAATTCGGCAGCTTCATCAGCATGGTGCTATTTCAATTCACGCCCCTCCGCGAGGGGCGACAAAACGTATGTTGATGCGCAAGACAATCTCATTATTTCAATTCACGCCCCTCCGCGAGGGGCGACCCGTTCGATCGCTGGAACTGATGGCGTGTATGATATATTTCAATTCACGCCCCTCCGCGAGGGGCGACGCCGCAAGGTGTTCCCAGCTATATTGCGATATTTTTATTTCAATTCACGCCCCTCCGCGAGGGGCGACCCGCACTTTGCGAATACAATCCTGTATTGTATCAATTTCAATTCACGCCCCTCCGCGAGGGGCGACGCTATGAGCGCCCTGCAATTACGGACTGGGAAGCATTTCAATTCACGCCCCTCCGCGAGGGGCGACGTTATATAGTTCGTTCTCGTCCGGCACAGGCGGGTTATTTCAATTCACGCCCCTCCGCGAGGGGCGACCGGGCGACCAGTGGGGAAACTGGGTGAGGAAAATTAAATTTCAATTCACGCCCCTCCGCGAGGGGCGACCGATGTTGAATATGTCAATTACTGGCAGATTATATTTCAATTCACGCCCCTCCGCGAGGGGCGACAGGATGTCCGGTAGCAACATAGTCCCTGCTGTGATTTCAATTCACGCCCCTCCGCGAGGGGCGACGGGGGAAAAACAAACCTATGAAATAGATGGCACTATTTCAATTCACGCCCCTCCGCGAGGGGCGACGTTTTTTCCGATATGCTGGAACTGCTGCCGAACATTTCAATTCACGCCCCTCCGCGAGGGGCGACCCGGTCACAGCCAATATTTCGCACGGCTACACACTATTTCAATTCACGCCCCTCCGCGAGGGGCGACCCTGCTGTTGGCGGTTAAGTACGAGATGGACAAATTTCAATTCACGCCCCTCCGCGAGGGGCGACATACAGAAATTACGCGACGCAGGAAGTCAATCTTATTTCAATTCACGCCCCTCCGCGAGGGGCGACAGCAAAAGATATGCAATTTCTGCAAATCTTTTGTTCAACCCTTACAAATCAGCATGGCTTAACAATAATGCCACGCAATTTGTCGAGATTATTTTGGTAATATTTCATAGAATCATCGCTTGAATTTTGACATCACGCCGCGCGAGACGGTCGGTCATTCATGTATGATTCACATGCGCTGAAAAGAGTGTTTTCAGCTTCCGCTATAGCATCAGCAGTTCTCCGGCTTCAATGCGCGCAGTGCAACCAAGCACATCAATGCGCTCCTTGTAACTGTTGCCAAGGCGATAGAAGCGAACGGAGTCATGTTCTGCATCAATTGTCGCTGCCAATTGCGCCTTGAGCGCCGTCAGCTGTGCTGCATCAAGCATGACTTCAAATACAGAGTTCTGAACACGCCGTCCATAGCGTTCGCAGAGTTTCGCTACACGCCTAAGCCGCGCTGCTCCCGCTTCGGTTGCTGTATTCACATCATAAGTAACAACAACCAACATTTTTTCACCTCCAGACAAACGGCGGATAGCAATCAAGATCCCCGCGCAAGACACGCGCCAGCATCATGGCCTGTACATAAGCAATCAGCCCCACTTGGATTTTTTCTCCGAGATACGGATGCGTGATTTCTTCCTGCTTTCGGTCACGCCATGCGGTAAGTACCGTTTTGCGCCCGCGCTCGTTCAGCATAACAGCCAGCGAATCGTACTCAAAGTCCTTATCCGTCAGCTGACGTTTGTTGAACAGCGACAGCGCCAGCCGGTCGCACAGCGGCGCTCGGAACTCTTCCAGCAAGTCCAGCGCCAGCGACGGCCGTCCCGGTCGAAGCGTGTGCAGCCATCCAGCCGCTGGATCTAAGCCTACCGTTTCAAGTGCCGCTTGAATGTCCCGCGTTTGCAGCGTGTACATAAACGACAGGACTGCATTCACTTCATTGCGCGGCGGTCGTCTGCTGCGCTCCACAAACTGGAAGGGGCATTGTGGGGAAATCATGTCGTCAAAATGCGCAAAGTAGCATTTTGCGGCGGCTCCTTCGATGCCGCGCATTTGGTCAACACCTGCGCATGTCTCCAGCTGTGCTGCATACTGGCTAATAGACTGGCAGGCTGCTCGAAGACTCTCTGCTGTTGCCGCATCCTGCGTCCGTGCCGTGCGCATCAATACATTTTTCTCGTTGAGCAGCTTGCCCACCAGGAGGTTCTGCACGAATTTCATGCGGAAGTCATCATCATCCAGCGCTTGATACTGCTTTTTTCTCAGCAGCACATTGCCGCTGACCGGCCCGCAAATGCGGCTGTAAAAGCGTCCATTCGACGATAGGAACGTCAGCGTAATCCCGTGCTCAGCGCAGAAACCAATCAGCGGTGTGGAGACTGTCATTTCCCCAAAGCACACGATTCCGTCCAGCATCACAGCCGGTACACTTGCTTTCTCTTCGCCGCCAATTTTCACGCAGATATTCTCGTTGCGGCAGAAAAGGTAGCTGTCTGGCGTTGTCACATAGAGGGTTTCCAGTAATTTTTTCATTCCGTCTCCACCCTCTCTGCTTCAAGAAGAAGCGCCTTGCAATATTCCTTCGCGGATGTTTTTACCTTCGGCATACAGTATTCCTGCATCGAGCAACGTTTGCATTTCGGGCCGTAAACTGCCGACGGAATCAGCATTTCGCGGCGGACTTTCCAGAGTTTCTGCACAGTCTGCCGTACCTGTTCACGCAGCGCTTCATCAAGTTCCACATCCACTCTGCGATGCGCGGTAATGTAGAACAGCGCACCTGCCGGGATCGTCGTGTGATACATTTCCTCTAAGCACATCGCCTCCGCGCAAAGCTGAATCTTGTATTCTGATTCATCGCGTATCTTCCCATGCTTGTACTCCACCGGCAGCAGCCGCACCGGGAAATCCACTGCGGGAATCGTGCAGCCGTTTTCATCCCGCACCGCTTCAATGCAGTCGCATTTTCCGCTGATTTGCATTTTGTCCGAAAAGACACTGTTCTCGTAGAGCTTCACGAAATCGCCGCGCCGCTCCACGCGCTGTGTATGAACCCGTTCATGCTCGGCGCGACCTTTCGCCGTCTCGACATTTTCTACCCATACACGTTCATTCAGCAGCAGCGCGGTGCGCCGCAGACAGTAATCTGCCTGCGACAGCCACGATAGCGGAAGATACTCCTGCTCGTCATCCACGGGTAAACCAGCTTTCTCCCTGCGGCAGTTCATCCCAGACAATTTCCCCATAAGGATTGCTCAAAAAGCCCATCCGTACCCCCGCAGGCACCTTATCCAGCGCCACCTTTGCTTCATAGTCACGATAATTGCGGGGGAAATCCACCTTCTTCTGCACCGTCACCAGTTCAAAGAGTTTATGCGCCGGTGCACAGCCCAATTTGGCTTGACGTGCACGCTGTTCAGGATTCGTATCCGTGCCTTCGTGCTTGAAGATGATGAGCGGAGAAACAACCTCCATTTCGCCCTTGCTCGCCGAACGGTCATGCTCATACATGTTGAGAATCGCCTCAAACAGCGCCTTCATATCAGCTTCATCGAATCCCGTTTCCGCTGCAAGATTCGCGCTGATGAAGCCACGCACCTCATACAGACCAAAGGGGATAATCTGCTTGCGTCCCATCGTGCGCAGCTTATCTTCAGACGCTTCCTGTTCCGCTTTCTCATATTCCTCGTAGGATTTGTCATTTCCGCCCAATGCCGCCGCCATGCGCGTGATGGATATGTCCAGCGGCAGTACCGAATCCAAACTCTTGCCGAAAGCAAGTTGAACAGGACCGCGGACTTGCCCCGCATTGGGGCCAGTAGACATCACAGCCCCAAAGGTGCGCACATCGTAGAAGAGTTCGCACGCCTTTCTGCGCGCCGCATAAACCGGATTTTTTTCTTTCGCGCCTTCAATCCCCGCTTCGCGCTTTGCCAGTGCAATCTGCTTATTCAGATTCACCGCCTTCTGCACGAAAATCCCCATGCCCGGCACGCCCGGATAAGCAATCTCAATATAATTGCGAATGCGGCGTTTTGTGGCCACGTCGGTGATAAATCCCTGCATGGTCTGCGGGTCAATCCGGGGCATGTTGCCCATATCCGGGTCGCCGTTCGGGTTGGCATTGGTGCAAGCAACATAGTACATAAATTCGTAACGGTTCTGCAGTGCCATTTTCTTATTCCTCCTCGTCCGTTTCTGCCGCAGCTTTCTGTTCTTTCTTCACTTTCCGCAGTTCATTGAGTCTCCGATTCAACTCCGCTGTCATTTGGCGATACCCCAGCGCAAAGTAAGCCTGCTGCTCCAAGTTCAGCATGGTGGGGATTTCCCCAATGTCACAAGTCACCTTATCCAGCATTTCCAGATACATCTTCAGATAGTCACCCTTGATTTTGTCCTGGTGCGGTACGGAGAGAATTGACAGCTGTCCCAGCACCAGTGCCGGCATCTGACAAGCAGACGCATAATAGCGCTGTACAATACCTGCCTGAACATCTCTCATTGCAAACTGCTGCATACTCGCATACACGGCGACCCACGCGCCGCAGCGGTACGCAACATTCGTATTTTCCGCCTGATACATAGCTTCTATCACGCCTTCCTTTCGATTGTTTTTCCGAATCAGCCATACTTTCAGCCATTGGCAGCACATTGCATCGGGCACGGGCGCATGTTTATCTTCTTCGCTGGCACTGGCCATTTGATTGCGAATGTATCGCAGCGCACGAACCGCCACGGAATCCGGCAGCATACTGTCCGTCAAGATTGCGTGCAGCACCGCTGGCGTAATTCCTGAAAGTTCCTTGTCCATCCGCTTGAAAACGTTCTTTTCGCTCTTTTGCCGCGGCATCAGACGAATCATCATTGCTTTCAGCGAATTAATTTTTGTGAATCCCGTTCCACCGAGATCGACCATTTGCAAGTCATTGCGCCATTGCTGGATGCTCTTCTCCAGTTCGCCGTAATTCCCGTGGTCGTAGCTGCGAACCATGACACGCCCTGTAACGCCGGACAGCAGGAGGATGTAATACTGCGTGCTGGCTGGAATCGCGGTTGTCGCTGCTCCGCTTTCAATGCTCTCGATGCGTTTGGCTGCAATATCGCGTTTAGCATCAGGATTTGACGGTGCTTCTACCGTTTCATCAAATTCTTCATCGTCGTCGTATCCATCATCATCTTCCGTCTGCTGTTCTGTTCCCTGATTCTTAGGATCGCCATCCAGTGCTTGCTGCATCGGGTCGCATTCCACAGGAACATAGCAGTCAAACCAATGGACAAAGCGCATTCCCGCCAACGTTGGCGAAAGCGTTTCGCTTGACATGAGATGGTCAAGCGCCGCTTTCACCGCGTCAATTGATTCCGCAGAAACAGGCGCATTCGCCGATTGCTTTAGCCCGTACGAGCAAAATGCCGGCTTGTCAAAGCAAAACAGCGCATCACCGCGTCCATGTCCGCCGACTTGCAAGAGTCCCTTAATTGGCGGCAGGGTAGCAACCGGCATCGTTTTTTCTCCAGTAATCAGGCACAAGCTTTCTGCCGCGCCATGCTGCGCGAACTGCTGACGAAACTCCCGCCACCATTCCTGCACCTCCGGAATTTCAACAATAGGCGTTCCTGCAATTTCAAATGAAACGCGGTCTGATGGCTTCAGCTTCAGCCGCAGCAGTTCCTGCCGTACCTGTTCGCAGGAGGTTTCGTCCTCCAGCAAATGCACGCAAACTGACAATTCCGGTACTTTCTGCGCTGCCTGCTGAAGAGAAGCAAGAAAGTATCGATGCTTGAGCGTGTTGTCTTTCGGCTTTTTGCCTTCCTCTCTTTGCTCAACTTTGCTTTCCGGCGTATCTTTCCAGAAAACAACCTCGTATTTTTCTACCAGCACATTGCACTTGTCTTTGCCATTCGCCAAGCTGCCAATGTCAGGGCAAAAGTATTCATCCTCGCCGTCCTGCCTCACGCCAAGGAACGTGCCATTTGCGCCAAGGCAAACCCATGCCTTTACCGTCTTTTTCACCATGCCCGGAGGCGGCAGCAGCTGGTAACGCATGGCATAATCGTACAGCGGTCTCAGCATATCGCATCCCCCTTCAGGACTTCCGGGCTATCATAGGGCGGCACTTCAATGACGCCCTGCTTCATCACCGCATGATACAGGGACAGCCTTGTCCGCGTTTTCTTGCGAACCTCCGCGTCATGCAGGTCAAAAATGTCGTACACCATCAAGCCCAAATCCATGTCTTGCTGAATCGGCTTTTCGTTCGGATCGCTCTCAGAAAAGTACGCGACGCATTCCCTTAAGCCGAGCGCAGGCTGGCAAAAGCACTTGCCACCTTTAATTCGCCGTTCAGCCTGTGCATACAGCTGCTCCACCGTACCATGATAATCCGGCCGCGGCACAATCTGCGCGGTAATGCGGTAGCGGACATCATACAGGAAAACCGTTTGCCGCTGTGTCCGCTCATCCTCTGCGCTGATTGGCTCCATATTATTGCCCAATATGGACTTCACTTCGTTGCGCCTGACGCTGATATAGCGAATCGGCTTCAGCACCTCAATTTTTGTCACCATCCAAAAAAATTCTGTCCTTTTGCTGTAAATACTTGACAGTATGCCTCGTGCTGCTGATGGTGTTGGGACTGCCTGCGAAAGCCTTTCTACTTTCGTTGTCGGCGAAGTGAAGCACGCCAAGTCACCCCAAACGGTCACTGAAATCTCCATGATTCTTCATCACCTCCATGTTCTTCTCTCTGCCAAATCAGCAGAGAGGATAGCATTATCCTTACATTTTTTCAATTCTCAGCTTACCGCCCGTTCGCGTACTAAACAAAGCGTCAAGCAGTGCTGTCAATGTAAGTATAATGTATTTCGTCTGAATCGTCAATGGCAAATCTGGTATATAAGAATTTTTTCACCACATACAGTCATCATTTTTCAACTGCATCCCCGTATCCATATGATAATCATCCTTCCTGCGAAGCACCCAATAGCCGGATGGCTGCCTGCTCTCATTCCGCTTTCTTGCAAAATACAGCTGCTCCGCATAACAGTTGAAGTCATCATTCGCATATGCCGTCACGCACAGCTTTGCAGCTTCATGCATCCACTTCGCCGTCACGCCGTTTTCCAAGGCTTCTTCCTTCAGCTTCTCAAACAGCTTGTTTTCAGGTTCATATGGCACAAGCACCTGCACGCCGTCATTCTTGATGATGCGATAGTGTTTCTCAGCTCCTGCATAATCCTGGTTTTGGACGGCCTCGCTCAGCTCCTTTTTTCCCTTCAGCCGCCAAAACAGCTTCTGATAGTAGCGCTGAATGTCACTCGGATTCATCAGGTCAATCGGTTTCTCAATATGCAATGCACTAACCAGCATTGCCGCCTTTTCATACCATGTATCAGGATATAGCCTTTCTTCATCCGGAAGGAACACAAGCACTTTCCCGCCTTCGGGATGGCGACCGTTTCGATTGCATCTTCCCGCCGCCTGAATGATTGATTCCAGCGGGGCTAACGCGCGGAAAACGCTGTCAAAGTCCAAATCCACCCCCGCTTCGATGCACTGCGTCGCAACCACACGGCAAGGCAAGCCGTCGCGCAGCCGCTTTTTGACTTGCTCTATCACGACGCGCCGATGTGCCGGACACAATTCCGTCGTGATGTAGAATACTGATTCCGTCTCACATACCAATTTCAGCGCATTGAACAGCTTCTTCGCGTGCTTTTTCATGTTCACAATGGTGCAGATGCTCCGCTGTGCCGCCATTTTCTGCGCAATTTCTTCCCACGAGATTCTCTCATTCGGCAAAACTCGCCATGTCACCTGAACGCGGCGAAGTTGCTGATACATATCGGCATGGTTCGGACAAATCTCCGTAGCATGCCAAGTAAGATTAGGGATTGATTGATAATCCGGCTGTGTCGCCGTAGAAAAGAGCATCGTCACATTTTTCTTCGGCAGATTGCAAAGCCCCTGAATGGTTTTGAGCGTCGCAGGAAACAATTCTGCAGACAAGCTCTGCGCTTCATCGAAAATGATTACAGAATTCGCCAACCGATGCAGTTTCCGAAGATTCGGGGCTTTTGCCGCAAACAGCCCCTCGAAAAATCGCACGGATGTGGTCACAATGACTGGCATATCCCAGCGCTGCGCAAACTTTCGCTGCTCTTCTGTCAGCTGCCGTTGGCTATGATCTTCCAGCAAAACGTCATCCCCAAGGATTTTCCGATATTCAATTGCATTCTGTTCCGTCAGCGTAATAAACGGCAGCACAATGATGATTCGCTGCTGACCGTTCTTGCGGCATTGGCGCAGCGCAAAATGCAGCAAGGCCAGCGTTTTTCCTGTGCCAGTAGGCGCTGTGAGGGTGTAAATCCCCGGCGCATGATCCCCCGCCCTGCCGCACGTTTCAAACAACTCATTCCGCAGTGCATTGAGTTTTTTATCAGCCGTTGAGTTCCTTGCCAGTTCCGCCCGATGCGCATTTAAGCGCTCCAGCCAGTTTTCCGCATCACATTTCGGCGGCTCCGGGATGATTTCTCCATCCTCTTCCGCTGATGCGGTGTAATCTGCATCCACCAAGCAAGAAAGCAGCATTCGCGACCAAAGCATCCGTTCTTCTTCCCGAAGCGTCATATTCTTGATTCCAATTCGTTTCCAGTCCGGAAGTTCCTCACAAAATATATCTCTTAGCGCCCTGTAATTCTCTTCTCCTGTCAACGCGACCTCCTTTCCCTCGTTACCTTCCAACCACTTTTGCGCTGTCATACATTCAAGTAGCGAACACTTCAGCTGATTGTAGCAGAGCAGCGTCCCATGATGCGCATTGATGGCTTCCAAAATGGGCGCATAATTTGTACTTGCAATTTTTTCACTTATGCACTCTTTCGTTTCTTTCCCTGCGTATTTACTCGTTTTGATAAGCAGCCACCACAAAAACGCAGCGCTCACCCTTGCATGGTCTACTCTGGATGCGTTTCCTTCCAAGACATCTTGGAATTTATCTGTGAGTTTGCCAGCATCATGAACCGTTCCGGCCATTTCCGTTTCTTTTTCCATGCCCAGTTGTCTTCCGTACTCTTTGCTCAATTCTCCCACCGCGCAAAGATGTTCCTTCACCTCCACCTGCTTGCGTCCGGGACGCTTCGACTTCGCGTACCACTTTTTCATAGTATCTCTCCATCTTCATATTAAATTTGAACGGTTGAACTGCATATTTAGTGTACATAAGTTCTTCTATTTTGTCAATACTCTCAATGGTAAAATTTTTAAGGCAACACCGCACAAATGAGGTACCGGTCACTGGCACCATATCCCCCCCGATATATTCACCAATTTCCCTACAAATCAATCCGAGTAATAGCAAAAGGCTCTGCCGTTCTTCCTTCACGGAAGTCAGCAGAGCCTTTTTCATCCTATAAAGTTATACCAGCACCCGCAAGCCATTCGCGCCATCCGACACATCAGAATAGCACGAACGCCGCAACTGCTATCATTTTGCTACCAATTCGGCAATCCAGTTTTGAAAAAGTGCGTGTTTTCAAGGCTTTGCAGCCCTTCTGGTATTATTCCCACTCAATACTCGCCGGCGGCTTGGTCGTCACGTCCAGCACGACGCGGTTCACATGCGGCACCTCATTGACAATCCTTGCGGAAATCGTGCGCACGACGTCGTACGGGATGCGCGCCCAGTCGGCGGTCATGAAGTCGTCCGTCGTGACCGCGCGGATGGCGACGGTGTAGTCGTACGTCCGCTCGTCGCCCATGACGCCCACGGAGCGGATGCCCGTCAGGACGGTGAAATACTGGTGGATATCGGCGTCCAGACCGGCCTTGGCGATTTCCTCGCGCAGCACCGCGTCGCTCTCGCGGACAATCTCCACCTTTTCAGGGGTCAGGTCGCCGATGACACGAATCGCCAGACCGGGGCCGGGGAACGGCTGACGCCAGACAAGATCGTGCGGGAGACCAAGCGTTTCGCCCAGCGCGCGCACTTCGTCCTTGAACAGCATCCGCAGCGGCTCAATCAGCTGTGTGAAGCCGAGTTCCTTGGGCAGGCCGCCGACGTTGTGGTGGCTCTTGATGACCGCCGCGCCCGTCGCCTGACCACTCTCGATAACGTCCGGGTAAATCGTGCCCTGCGCGAAGTAATCCAGCTTGCCGAGCTTTTCGGATTCCGCCTTGAATACTTTCAGGAAGTCACGACCGATAATCTTGCGCTTCGTTTCGGGGTCGGAAACGCCCTTCAAGTCCTCATAGAAGATTTTGCTGGCGTCGGACGCAACCAGACGCACGGGGAAAGTGTGCGTGAACACATTCACCACCTGCTCGGTTTCGCCCTTGCGCATGAAGCCGTGGTCAACGTAGACGCAGGTCAGGCGGTCGCCGATGGCCTTATAAATCAGCGCCGCCGCGACGGAGGAGTCCACGCCGCCGGAAAGTCCCAGCAGCACAGTGCCCTTGTCGCCCACGATTTCGCGGATGTTGGCAATCGCCGTCTGCGCGTAGGTTTCCATCGACCAGTCGCCCACGCAGCCGCAGATATTCAGGAAGTTTTCGATGACCGCGCGCCCCTCGTCGGAGTGGGTCACTTCCGGATGGAACTGCACGCCGTAGATGCGCCGGTCGTCGTTCGCCATCGCCGCAACGGGGCAGTTCGTGCTGTGCGCAATCGGGTGGAAACCAGCCGGGCACTTCTTCACCTGATAGGTATGGCTCAGCCAGCAGGAGGAAGCATCCGACATGCCGGAGAGCAGGCTCGTCTTATCATCCATCGTCACGGTGATTCGGCCATATTCGCGCTGTGCCGCCTTTTCCACCGTGCCGCCCAGCAAATACGCCGTCAGCTGCATTCCGTAGCAGATGCCCAGCACCGGCACGCCCAGCTGATACACGCCCTCGTCGCAGCGGGGTGCATCCTGTTCCAGCACGCTCGCCGGGCCGCCGGAGAGAATCACGCCCACGGGGTTTTGCGCGCGAATCGTCTCCAGGCTCGCGTCATAGGGCAGGACGCAGGAATACACATGGCATTCGCGCACGCGCCGCGCAATCAGCTGCGTGTACTGTCCGCCGAAATTCAGAATGACGATTTTCTGTGTTTCCGCCATTGATTGATTTCCTCCACTATTTCTTTCCCAGTTTCAAATTTCAAATTGCAAAAGCAGCACCATGTTTACACACAATGCTACCTTATATTGTGCCACATTTCCGTCGTGAAAGCAAGCCCCTGCACGGCTTTTTTTCCTGGCGGCTGATTAGTTTACACGTTAGCCTTACATTGTTTCCTTTCATTGTTCCTTTCGGTGAAATTTTCGCCATATTTATCAGCTTTTTTCTTCTTTTGCCGCTTGACAAGGGCATTTTTCCGGGTTATAATACCCATATGCCTAACTGTTAAGCTAACAGGAAGAGAGGAATGCTTCATGTTTCGTCAGGATTGTTCGCACCATCTGCTTACGACCATTCTGCCTTTCTGGGAGAACCTGACCGATTGGGAGCGCGGCGGCTGGTTCGGCTATGTGAATCATGACCTGTCCGTGGAGCGCGGGGCACACAAGGGCTGCATCCTCAACAGCCGCATTCTGTGGACGTTCTCGACGGCGGCGCGCGTGACGGGCGATAAATCCCTGCTGCGCTATGCGCGCCATGCGTTTGCATTCCTGCCGCATTTTGAGGATACCGAGCGCGGCGGCGTGTACTGGTCGGTGACGGCGGACGGTGAGCCGCTGGACAAGACAAAGCACACCTATTGTCAGGCATTCGCGATTTACGGCTTGGCGGCGTACATGCGCGCCATCGGCGAAAGTGACCCGGATTACGCCCCTGCGCGCGACAAGGCGATGGCGCTTTTCCGCCTGATTGAGACGAAATGCAGCGACGCGGGCGGCTACGGCGAGGCCTACGAGCCGGATTTCACCCCCGTCGGCAACGAAAAGCTGTCCGACAACCCGAAGCTGATGGAGCGCCACGAGACGGCGTCCCGCACGATGAACACGCTGCTGCACGTTTTGGAGGGCTATGCGGAATTATACCGCGCCATGCCGGACGAAGCTGTGCGCCGCGCCGGAGAAGTCTGCTTAGAGCGCTTCCTGAACGTGATGTACAATCCGGGCAAGCGCCGCTTGGAGGTCTTCTACGACCGCGACTACCGTTCTTTGCTGGACATGCAGTCCTTCGGGCACGACATTGAGGCCTCGTGGCTGATTTGGGACGCGGCAGAGACGCTGCTGCCCGAATCAAACCGCGCGCCGTATCTGCACATGTGCCTGACGCTGGCGGAAGCTGTCCGCGAACGCGCATTCACCGACCACGGCTTGGAGAACGAAGTCGTCGAGGGCAAAGTTGACCACACGCGTGTCTGGTGGGTACAGGCGGAGACGGTGCTGGGCTTCCTGAATGCCTATGAGCTGACAGGCGCATCCACTTGGCTGAGGCAGGCGGAAGCGCAGTTTGCCTACATCTGCCGCGCCTTTGTTGACCCGCGTCCGAACAGCGAGTGGTTCTGGTCGCTGACCGAATCAGGCGTCCCGACGGACAAGCCGATTGTGGAAGAGTGGAAGTGTCCGTACCACAACAGCCGCATGTGCCTGCGGGTGATGGAGCATCTGGCGTGATATTCCATCGGTTATCGCGCTGATGGGTGCATTCATGCTGTTTTTACCTTTCTGAATGCGCTTTCGCCTTGCGCAGGGATTTCGCTCCTGCGGGAGCGACAAGGGGGCTTTGCGGTCGCCCCCTTGACCCCTTCGCAGTGCACACTCCTGTTTATTGGTTTGTATTGCTGCTTAGGAACGAAAAGCACACTAACTAAAAAACTTCCGATACAATTCAATTAACTTAGGAGAGCACCGAAGGTTTCCAAAGGGCGATCGGAAAGCCCTTTGGTCGCCTCCGCAGAGGCGAAACCCCTGCGTCAACAAGCATAAAAGCATCAAGAAATCCGAAAATCAACGAAAAAAACGGACTTTGCCCTCGCAAACATCCACAAATTTGGAGGTTTTATTTCACCATGAGCGGTATCACCATGCGTGACATTGGGCGGCAGCTGGGGGTCAGCGCCGTCACCGTGTCGAAGGCGCTCGCGGGAAAATCCGGCGTGAGTGAGGAAATGCGGCAGAAAATCATCCGCCGCGCATCCGAACTCGGCTATGTCAACCCCAACGCGCCGCAAACCACGCCCACATCCGGCTTGGATGTCGGCATCCTCATTCCGGAGAATTTTTTCTCCGTCGTGTCCTTTTATGCAACTTTCTACAAACAGCTCGTGCAGGCGCTGACCGACGCAGGGCATTTCGGCATCATGGAGCTGGTCACGCATGACATGCAGACCGCGCTGACCCTGCCGAATCTCCTGCGTTCGCGCCACGTCGATGCGCTCATCTGTCTGGGGCAGCTAACCTCCCCGTATATGCAGCTGCTGACGCGGCAGGAAATGCCCGTCATCTGTCTGGACTTCCACGACCCCTTTGTCACCACTGACGCCATTGTCAGCGACAACGCTTTCGGCGCGGCGCAGTTGACCTACTGGCTGATTGAGCAGGGGCATCGGGACATCGGCTTCGTCGGGGATATCAAGGCAACGTCCTCCATCATGGAGCGCTACCTCGGTTTCCTTTCCGCAATGCTGATGAAGGATTTGCCCGTGCGCCCCGAATGCGTTTTTTCCGACCGCAGCCCGGAAGGGAGCATGTTCCACACCTTCCAGCTGCCGGAGAAAATGCCGACTGCGTTCGTCGTGAACTGCGATATGTCCGCGCAGGCGCTGATTACCGACCTGCAAAGCCGCGGCTACCGCGTGCCGGAGGACATTTCCGTCGTGGGCTTCGATGATTTCTGCCCGACCGCTGGAAACACGCCGCCGTTGACAACCTTCCGTGTCAATTGCCCCGCGATGTGCCGCATGGCGGTCAAACTGATTGGCGAGCGCTGCGCGGGCGACCGCAAAACCGTCGGGCGCGTGGTGATTGGCGGCGAATGTGTCTTCCGTGATTCCGCCGCGCCGGTGTCTGTCATTCACTAATCCCGGAGAGCAACTGCTTTCCGTATAAACAAACAAGTAAGAAAGAGGTACGAGAACATGGCTGTCAAGATGCTCAACGTCCCCTCCCTTCCCAACATTCCGTGGCAGGAGAAGCCGGCTGACTACAAGCTTTCCTCCCCCGTCTGGCGTTACAGCGAGAACCCCGTCATGGGGCGCAATCCCACGCCGGAAATTGCCCGCATCTTCAACTCCGCCGTTGTGCCGTGGGAGGATGGCTACATTGCCGTTCTGCGCGGCGAGCAGGTCAACGGCATCCCATATGTCTACCTCGGACATTCCAAGGACGGCATTCACTGGGACGTCGAGCGCGAAAAAGTACCCTTTGTGGATGACAACGGCAACCCGAAAATGCCGCACTACGCCTATGACCCGCGTCTGGTGAAGGTGGATGACACCTATTACATCATCTGGTGCACCGACTTCTACGGTGCTGCCATCGGCATGGCGAAGACGAAGGACTTCAAAACCTTCACGCGCATCGAGAACCCCTTCATCCCCTTCAACCGCAACGCCGTGCTGTTCCCGCGCAAGGTGAACGGCAAGTTTAAGCTCCTGTCCCGCCCGTCCGACTCCGGCCACACGCCTTTCGGTGATATTTTCATCTCCGAATCGCCCGACATGGAGTACTGGGGACACCATCGCCATGTGATGGGGCGTGGCAGCAACTGGTGGGAATCCGTCAAGATTGGCGGCGGCGCTGCCCCCATTGAAACGACCGAAGGCTGGCTGCTGTTCTACCACGGCGTCGCGACCACCTGCAACGGCTTCGTGTACTCCATGGGCGGCGCGATTCTGGACATCAACGAGCCGTCGAAGGTGCTGTACCGCTGCGAAAACCACCTGCTGACGCCGGAAGAGCCTTACGAAACGACTGGCTTTGTGCCGAACGTCGTTTTCCCCTGCGCTACATTGCAGGACGGCGACACCGGCCGCATCGCCATCTACTACGGCGCGGCGGACACCAACGTCGGTCTGGCGTTCACCACGGTGGACGAGGTTGTCACCTACATCAAGGCGCACTCCAAGCTCCAATGGGGCGACGACATCGCGCAGGACGATTTCTGATTTTGCGGGGATGTACGAGTGCGTACATCTCCATTTTTATGCAGAGATTTCACCTCTGCGGAGGCGACCAAAGGGCTTTCCGATCGCCCTTTGGAAACCTTCGGTGCACACTCCTGTTAATTGATTTTTATTGGAAATTTTTTAGTTTGTGTGCCTTTCGTTCCCCCTTGTAACGACAAAAATCAAGCAGCATGGGAGGCGACCGGCGAAGGGGTCAAGGGGGCGACCGCAAAGCCCCCTTGTCGCCTCCGCAGAGGCGATTCCCCCTGCCACAATCAAAATCAATTCCCTTAGCACCTGTACTAAACAAACAATGCAAAGGAGCGACCACTGCTATGCAAATCCGCAGTTTTTCCTCCCTGATGGAGTCCTACGAGCGCCTCATCGCGCGCCCGAACCCCGCCAATGACCACTTCTATAACGGGCTTTATACCCGCTACCGCTACCCCGTCCTTACCCGCGAGCACATCCCGCCCTTCTGGATGTACGACGCTGACCCCGCGTCGAACCCCTTCATGATGCAGCGTCTCGGCGTCAATGCCACCATGAACAGCGGCGCAATCAAGCTGAACGGCAAGTACTGCCTCGTCGTGCGCGTCGAAGGGATGGATCGCAAGTCGTTCTTCGCCGTCGCGGAATCCGACAAGCCCACTGAGGGCTTCCGCTTCCGGGATTATCCTGTCGTCCTCCCCGATACCTGCGCGGAGGAAACGAACGTCTACGATATGCGCCTGACGCAGCATGAAGACGGCTGGATTTACGGCGTATTCTGCTCCGAAAGCAAAGACCGCACCAGCAGCGATTTGTCCGCGGCGGTTGCGGCGGCGGGCATCGTCCGCACGAAGGACTTGCAGAACTGGGAGCGCTTGCCGAACCTCAAGACGCTCCGTTCGCCGCAGCAGCGCAATGTCGTCCTCCACCCCGAATTTGTGGACGGACAATATGCCTTCTATACTCGCCCGATGGATGATTTCATCGAGACGGGTTCGGGCGGCGGCATCGGCTTCGGACTGTGCAAGGATATCGAGCACCCCGTCATTGATGAGGAGAAAATCATCTCCCTGCGCCGCTACCACACCATCACCGAGAGCAAAAACGGCGCGGGCGCAACGCCAATTCGCACCGACAAGGGCTGGATTCACATCGCGCACGGCGTTCGCAACACGGCGGCAGGTCTGCGCTATGTGCTGTACGCCTTCATGACGGCGTTGGATGACCCGTCGCGCGTGATTGCCGAACCGTCGGGGATGCTGCTTGGCCCGATGGGGCACGAGCGCGTGGGCGACGTGAGCAATGTCGTGTTCTCCAACGGCGCGATTGCGGATGACGACGGCAAGGTGTACATCTACTATGCCTCGTCGGACACGCGCCTGCACGTTGCCGAAACGGACATTGACCGCCTGTGCGACTATCTGCTGCACACGCCCAAAGACCCGCTGCGTTCGCCGGACTGCGTGCGCCAGCGCTGCCTGCTCATCTCGCACAACCTCGCGTTTATGGGAAAGAAGGACGACTAATGGCAATTGAGTTTAAACTTGCGCCCCTGTTCGGCAGCGGCGCGGTGCTGTGCCGCCGCAAGGAAGTGCGCGTCTGGGGTACGGCGGCGGATGGGCAAACTATCACCGGGCGCGTGACGACGGCGGATGGGCTGATTCTCTCCGAAGGCATCTGCACAGCGCGCGACGGACGCTTCCTCCTGCATCTTCCGCCGATGGAACAGGCGACCGGCTGCACGCTGACCGTCACCTGCGGGGCAGAAACGTGCACATCCACCGATATTTCGGTTGGCGAAGTCTACCTCGCGTCCGGGCAGAGCAACATGGAGCTGGAACTGCAAAACGCCGACGAGGGGCAAGATTTAATCGCGGCGCATGACGACCCGCTGGTACACTACTTCAACGTCCCGAAAAAGAGCGTCTGGGATGACGACGCGATTGCAGCCGAAGCCGCGTCTCATTGGGAGCGTGTCCGCCCCGGCTATGCGCGGGATATGTCCGCCGTGGCGTACTTCTTCGCCCGCAAACTCGCGCGGACGATTGACTGCCCTATCGGCATTATTGACTGCTACTGGGGCGGTACATCCGTGACCTGCTGGATGGACAAGGAAGCGCTGGAAGCAACCGCCGAGGGGCAGCGCTACATCACCCGCTACCGTGAGCAGGGCGGCGACAAGTCCTTCGATCAGTGGCGGCAGGAGGAAGATGCTTTCTGGGTTGAAATGAACGCGTGGAATGCGCATGTCGCTCAGCTGAAGAAGGACAATCCCGGTATCTCGTGGCCGGAAATCAACGAAACCGTCGGCCCCTGCCCTTGGCATCCGCCGGTTGGTCCCGGTTCGCCGTATCGTCCGGGCGGGCTGATTGAAACGATGACAAAGCGCGTCGTTCCCGCGACGCTGACCGGCATTCTGTATTATCAGGGTGAGGATGACACCGCGAAAACCGAGCATTACGACGTGCTGCTGACTGCGATGGTGATGCGCCTGCGTCAGCTTTTCCGCGACGATTCGCTCCCCTTCCTCAACGTGCAGCTGCCGATGTGGATTGCCGCCGGCGACGAGGATAAGCACGACTGGGCGCGCCTGCGTCTTGCACAGGCACGCGCGGCAAGCGCCCTCCAGCCCGGCGGTCTGGCGATTCTGCTGGACTGCGGCGAATTCGACAACATCCACCCGACCGACAAGCGTACCCCCGGTGAGCGCCTGTGCGACGTTGCCCTGCGCGTCGTCTATGGCATGGACGCGCCGGAATCCCCCCGCGCGCTGGGGAAGTATACGCAGGGAGATACGCTCGTTGTCACGCTGAGCGCGCCTGTGCTGCGCCGGGAGACGGGCGAACTGCTGCTGGAGATTGCCGGGGAGGACGGGGCGTATCACCCTGTGCAGTCGGTGACGCTGGATGGGGCGGAGATGCGCTTGCGGAGCGTGGCAGTGCTCCACCCGGCGAAGGTAAGGTATGCATATGTGAATTGGGGGAAGGTCGCTTTGTTTGGGCGGAACGGCTTACCGCTCGCGCCCTTCGCCTTCGAGGGCTAAAAGAGGATAAACACGCGGAAGAAGTAAGGAGAAGAAGCCAACTCAATCGCGCGAAGGGGTCAAGGGGGGGACTTCGTCCCTTTTCGTCTGCCCCTTGCAGGGTCAAGGGACAGCGTCCCTTGTGGGGTTTGGGGCAACGCCCCAACTGTTTCTCGTCAAGCCTACTCAAAGGAAGAAGTCAACAAGGCGCAGGCAGCGAAGCGTCCCTGCCAGTAACTTCGCGCTCCCGCAGGAGCGCCCCCAAGCTGCTCTACCAACCACTTGCACATTGTCGCGCCAAATGGGCGCGACCGAATTGCTTGACTTCCGTTTCTATCTGCTTTCCCCGAACATCCTCTTCAATCCATCACCAAAAACAGACCAGCACGGCATCACACCATGCTGGTCTGTTCTTTATTCTGTTTACTTTTCCGGCGCATCCGGGGTGGTCGGCGTGGGCGGCACCGGGGCTTTGCCCTGAATGTACACCGGGTATGCCGCGCTCACCCGCTGACCGTCATTCACCGTCGCAGTGACGAGGATAATCTGTGTTTCCGCGTTTGCGGACACGCGCAGCTTCCCGTCGCCAGAAATCGTCGCGACGCTCGCGGGGCAGTTGACCGCCCACGTCACACGCTTCACCGTGGCGTTCGCGGGCTGCACCGTCGCCATCAGCCGAAGCGTCGCACCCGCGCGGACGATGCGGTTGCCCGTAATCACCACGCCCGTCGCCGGAATGCCGACCGTCACGCGCAACGACGCGCGCTTGTTCGAGCCGTCGGTCGTGCGGGCGGTAATCGTCGCTGTGCCCGCCTTGAGGCCGCGCACAACGCCGTTTGCATCCACCGTCGCAACGCGGGTGTTGCTGCTGCGCCAGCGGATGGGCATCTGCGCCGTTTCGGGTGTTGCCGACACATGCAGCTGCACCGACGCGCCAACGTTGACCCAGCTGCTGGCTGCCGTCAAGGTGAGTTTCGTCGTCTTGGGGTAAATGACAAGCGTCCACGTTGCGGAAATTGTGCTGTTCTCCGCGCTGACAGCGTTCACCGTTACCGTCGTGATTTCTGTCACGTTCTTCGTGGTCAGCACGCCGCTGGTCGAAATCGTCGCGACGCTCGCGGGGCAGTTGAGCGAGTAGATAACCTTCTGATTTGCGGCATCCTTGGGCAGAATCGTCGCCTTGATGGTCGTGGACTGCCCGCCGCCGAGTTTTTCCGCGCCGCTGATGGTCAGCGACTTGACCGTTTTCTGTACCTTGACAGTGAACTTCGCGCGGACACCCGTGCCGTCCGTCGCCGTCGCGGTAATCGTCACTGTGCCCGCCTTGAGCGCGGTCACAACGCCATTTGCATCCACCGTCGCAATGCGCTTGTTGCTGGTCGACCAAGTGACGCTCTGCGCGGCATCTTCCGGCAAAACGCGCGCCGTCAGCTGAAGCGTCTTGTCCTCGCCGTCCACATCAATGTAGTTTCTCGGCGCGGAAATGGCAACCGTCGTTACCGGGGGCAGAATCTGCACGGTGCGCGTCGCCGTAATCGCGCTGTTCTCCGCGCTGACCGCCGTTACCGTGATGGTCACAGGCGCGGTGAACCCCTTGCCAGCCTTCAAGCGCCCATGCCGGTCAATGGTCGCAATGTCTTTGCCGCAATCCACCGACCAGATAACCTTCTGGTTCGTCGCCGTAGCGGGGGTGATGACGGCGTTCAGCGTGATGGTTTTTCCCTGCGCAACGGCACTTGCGCCGCGGATTTCCAGCGTACCGACCGCGCTGCCGACCGTCAGAGTGATTTTCGCCGAGCGGCCCGAACCGTCCGTCGCCTTGGCGGTAATCGTCACCTTGCCAACCTTCTTCGCCGTCACCAGACCGTTTGCATCCACCGTCGCAATGCGCTTGTTGCTGGTCGACCACGTCACCTGCTGGGAGGCGTCCTCCGGGATGCATTTTGCCGTCAGCTGAAGCGTCGGGGAAGCGAGGTCAATCGTCAGGCGCGGCGCGGAAATCGCAAGTCCCGTCGTCACCGGGCGAATCGTAACCGTGTGGGTGGCGCGAATCGCGCTGTTCTGCTTGGACACCGCCGTCACGGTAATGGTCGTAATCGCGCTGATTTTCTTGGTCGTCAGCTTGCCGCTCTGGCTGATGCTGGCGATGCTCTTGTCGCAGTCCACTGACCAGACGACGCCCTTTTCCGTCGCATCCGCCGGCATCATCACCGCCTTGAGCGTGATGGACTTGCCCGCCGCGACGCTGCCTGCGCCCTCGATGGTCAGCCCCGTCACGCCGCTGACGACACGCAGGGTGATGCGTCCCTTGACCTTGCTGCCGTCCTTCGCCGTGGCGGTGATGGTCACTTTGCCGGTTTTGCGTGCCGTCACCAGACCGCTTGCATCCACCGTCGCGATTTTGCTGCTGCTGCTCGACCAGGTGACATCGGCAATCGCGTCCTCCGGGTCGCACGTCGCTTTCAGCTGCAAAGTTTTGCTGCCGCTCAAATCAACATACGTCGTGGGCGCGCTGACGGTGATTTTTTTCACGCCCGGCGCGATGCACAGGCGGAAGTTCGCATAGCGCGACGGGTCACTTTTCAGCGCCGCCGACACCTGCACATAGTGCGTGTATGCCACACGTTTGGTGGTAATAACGCCGCTTTTGATGGTCGCCAGCGAAGCATCCGCCGGGTACAGCGTCCATTCCAAATCGCTGTTCGGGACGGTTTTTCCGTCGATGGTGACGGAGAACGTCAGCTTCTCGCCGCCGCGAACCGTCTTTGCGCCGGAAATAACGACTTCGCCTTCCGCGGGCGGCGTAGGCAGCGGCGGCGCAGGCGGCAGGTCACTGCCCGTGGTGATATCCGACGGCGTTGTGACCGCCAGCGCTGTATTGCTCCATTGCGGCACAAGCAGCACCGCCAGCGCCAGCACCAGCACCAACGCCGCCTTTTTCATGCTTTGCTTCATGGTTCTTTCCTCCTACCAATTTCCGAAAAAGGGATTCCGCATTCTTCATTGTAGCGCAGAGCGCAGCCCTGCGTCAAGCAAATTTCGCCTGTGGGTGAAGAATTTACAAGTCACCGCCTTGCAAAGGCGTAAATCCCAATCGCCGCGGCAATGGACAGATTCAGCGAATCCACCTTATTGCTGCTTGGAATGCGCACAGGCTGCCCCAGACGGCTGAACTCCGGCGGCAGACCGCTGCCCTCGTTGCCGAAAATCAGCGTCCAGCGGTCAGGAATGTCGCCCAACACATCCGGCAAGGACTTCGACCCGTCGAGCATGAACGGATAGAGCGCGTGTTCCGGGAACTGCGCCTGATACTGCGAAAAATCATCATAGACATGCAGCCGCAGCTGGAAGATGCTGCCCATGCTGGCGCGGACGGTCTTGGGATCAAACACATCCACGCACGGGCGGATGACGGCGATATCCTGCACGTCAAAGCCAAGCGCCGTGCGGAAAATCGTGCCGACATTGCCGCTGTCCGACGGGTGATGCAGGACGATATGCGGCTTGTCAGGGCGCAGGTCATCCTCGAACTTGCTGAACACCGCCGCCGCGAAGCAGTTATCCTTCCCCGAAATGCGGGAAAGCGCCTTGTCCGCCTCTTCCACACGGATATGGTGCTTTTCCGCTTCCTCGCGAAGCCGCTGTGCGCCCTCGGTTCCGGCGCTTCGGCTATGCAGCAGCACGCGGCGGCAGCTTTCCGGGCGGTGCAGCAGGCATTCCATCGCCGGGAACATCCCCGGTGCGTAGGCATAATCCAGCTCCGCCGAATAGGTTGATAAAGACGGCATAATTGCCCTCCTAATTAGAATAGCGCTTCCACAAAGTCCTTAGCATTGAAGGGCTGCAAATCGTCGATGCCCTCGCCTACGCCGATGTACCACACCGGCACTTCCAGCTCCTGCCGGATGGCAAGCGCAATGCCGCCCTTCGCCGTGCCGTCGAGTTTGGTCAGGATGATGCCGCCGATTTCGCAGACTTCCTTGAACGCGCGCGCCTGCGCCAGACCGTTCTGCCCCGTCGTTGCATCCAGCACGAGCATACAGCGCACATCCGCTTCCGGGAACTCGCGGTCAATCACGCGGCGCATCTTGTTCAGCTCATCCATCAGGTTCTTCTTGTTGTGCAGGCGGCCGGCGGTATCGACAATCAGCAGATCCGCGCCCTGTGCCTTGGCGGACTGGATGCCGTCATAGACGACCGCCGCGGGGTCAGCGCCCTCGGCGTGCTTGACAATCGGCACACGCGCGCGTTCCGCCCAGACGGTCAGCTGGTCAGCCGCCGCCGCACGGAAAGTATCCGCCGCGCAGAGGATAATCCGGCGGCCAATGTTCTGGAAGCGCAGGGCGAGCTTGCCGATGGTGGTCGTTTTGCCCGCGCCGTTCACGCCGACAACGAGCATGACCATCGGCCAGCGCAGCGGCGGACGCGGGATGTCCATCTGCTCAATCATGATGTCTTTGAGCATCTGCTTGGCGGTATCGGCATCCTTGACCTTGTTTTCGTTCACGCGGCGGCGCAGTTCATCCATAATAGCAGTTGTCGCCTTCATGCCGCAGTCGGACATGAGCAGGATGTCTTCGAGTTCCTCATAGAAGTCCTCGTCAATCTTCCTCGTTTCCTTCACCAGCGTATCGACGCGCCCCATCAGCGAATCACGCGTCTTGGTCAATCCTTCACGCAGTTTTGCGAACAGTCCCATCGTCATTCCTTCTTTCTAAGGGGCACTGCCCCTTGACCCTTTCGCGCGATTGAGTTGCGCGCGTCTTCATACTTTTTTCCGCATGTTTAGCAGGGGTTTCGCCTCTGCGGAGGCGACCAGAGGGCTTTGCGGTCGCCCTCTGGA
>OLPW01001355.1_pt1 | contig 25462 bp, 25 predicted proteins | sample 1672161 | NCBI WGS metagenome assembly OLPW01 (sample SAMEA3136654, study PRJEB25190) | human gut metagenome
GTGCATCCTGCCCGCATTTTTCCGAAGCTCTGCAAAGGGAGTAATTTGGATCATGCTTGTTTAACCAATAATACTCATCCAGAACAGAGACACCCGGTGTCTCTATCGAAGGAACATCACGGAACATATCCCACATACATTCAAAATGGTTGTCCATTTCTCTTCCGCCACGCATATAGAAACCTTTTCGGACATCCTTTCTTCCATCGCAGCTGCCCCCGGCAAGATCCAGTTTCTCAAGGAGATGAATGTGCTCTCCCTTTACCTGCCCATCTCTCACCAGATAAAAAGCGGCTGAAAGCCCCGCTAATCCTGTTCCAATGATATATGCTGATTTCCGGTCAGCACCCTCCGGTTTTTCCGGTCTTGCAAATGCTTCATAAGTTCCTGCTGAATAATACATAATAAAAACCCTCCTTTTTGTTTAAACTGTGTCGTTTTCTTTGTTTCCATATGCACAGTATATCCACAAAATCTTTTTCCTACTATGCACAAAAAAAGAGAACTGTCATAGAAAGCGACAATCCTCTTACATTGCATCCATATACGACAAACCACAAGATTTGTCGTAATCAGCTCCTGTTCAGTTTTGCATTATTCAATGCATGTGCGAAAGATCCTTGAATCAATGCATTTAATCTTTCTATGATCTGTTTCGGATCCTCCTTCATTCCCTTATCAATCCATTCTAATACCAGACCAACAAACCCATATTTGTAAAAATCTGCAATGAATGCTTTATCCTCTTCCCGCACGACCATATCTGCCGCTTTTTCTTCGAGTACATTATATATTAGCTGATACGTTACTTTATACAAATAACGGTAAATATATCCTCGCGGAGCATTATGATAGATGTTGACAACAAAAGGTTCGTCCTTTTTCAGTAGATGAAATATTGCCAGAAATCCTTCCTGCCACGTATCATATGTTTTATTCTGTTTCAGAACATGATCTGCATCTGTTTCACAAATCCATTCAATCAACTCATATATATCATGAAAATGATAATAAAAAGTCTGACGGTTTATCCCACACTTTTCCGTAATGTCATTGATTGTTATTTTATCAATTGATTTTTCTAATAATAATTCCTTAAACGCAAATGCGATTGCAAACTTTGTCGTTGCCTTGCTCATGCTACCTGATCCCCCTATTCTTTACTTATATATTTTACCGTCATTGGGTGATTTTTGCAAATTCAAATTATTGTGGATTGTCTTCATGAAACAGATGATTGGACGGATCCTGAAGTCTGGAAGAAAGCCAACCCATCTCTCGGCATCACGGTTGGGATGGATAAGGTAGAGGCCGCCTGCGAATCTGCCAAGCAGAATCCCGGTGAAGAAAATTCATTCAGACAGTTGCGACTGAACCAGTGGGTGAAGCAGGCTGTGCGCTGGATGCTATGAAGCTGACACTGGAACAAAGGCTGGCCCACAGCGGTCATCCAGTACTCCTCTGGATGATGGATAACATTTATATCCGTACTGATCCTGCTGGCAATGTAAAAGCAGACAAAGAAAAATCCACAGAAAAAATCGACGGTGCAGTTGCCACGATTATAGGACTTGACCGTGCGATCCGCTGTGGAAATAATACCGGTGCTTCTGTCTATGATGACAGAGGGATCTTATTCCTATAACCCCTGCATACTTTACCTTATAATACGCATACTATTAAGTGGAAATCCCCTTAATGTGTTGCTGTTTCCCTTATTTTGTTGTAATATTTAAGGGAAAAATCGGAGGTGAAGGAAATGAGAACTTTTAATTACTCTGAAATCAAGAAGCAAAAGTGGGATTCAGATGTTCTTAGCTTAATTGCAGCAATTTATAAAGAGGCCGGTAAACAGGAAATGTACCTGAAACAACGTCCTGAAGAATTAGAAAAACTGGTTGAGATTGCTAAAATACAAAGCACCGAGGCATCAAACGCAATTGAGGGAATTGTTACAACAAGCACTCGTATCAAGCAGATTGTAGAAGAAAAAACAACACCAAAGAACTGTGATGAGCAGGAAATTGCAGGGTATCGCGATGTTCTTAATATTATTCACGAAAGCTTTGATGCAATTCCTATCACACAGAATTATATTTTACAGCTTCACAAAATATTGTATAGCCACATGAATAATCCTATGGCCGGAAGAACTAAAAGTGTACAAAACTATATTAGTGCCACCTATCCAGATGGCCATGTAGAAACTCTGTTCACTCCACTTGCTCCATACGATACTCCACAAGCTTTAGATAGAATATGTGAGGAATATAATCGTGTCATTGGAAATATGGAAGTTGAACCCCTGATTGCAATTCCAATCTTCATTCATGACTTTCTTTGCATCCATCCGTTCAATGATGGAAATGGACGAATGAGCCGTTTGCTTACAACACTTCTGTTATACAGAAATGGCTTTTATGTTGGCAAGTATATTTCATTGGAAGCTAAGATTGCCAAGAACAAGGATCTGTATTACGACGCACTTGGTCAGGCACAGATTGGCTGGCATGAAGGGACAGAGGCCCCAGTGCCATTTATCAAGTATTTGCTTGGTACTGTTCTTGCTGCATACAAAGATTTCGAAGAACGTTTTGAACTTGTTGAAACAAAGTTGCCAGCTCTCGAAACAGTCAGACGAGCAACCTTACACAAAATAGGTCGCTTCACAAAGCAGAATATTCGTGAGCTTTGCCCTTCGCTTAGCGTCAGCTCTATAGAGGGCTCACTAAGAAAATTAGTCGCATCTGGTGAACTAAAACGTGAAGGCTCAGGAAAGAACACTTGCTATTTTAGAATAAAATAATACCATTAAGTATTTTATATTTCCCTTAAACATTTCCATTTTTTAAGGGAAAGTCACCGTGATTAAGGTTAAGCATCTGCAAATGCAGGTGCTTTTCTTTGCTCAAATTTAGGAAGGAGTGTGATTATTATGAGCATTTTAAGCGGACTATTCCGGTCAAGAGACAAGCCCACCAACAGCACTAACGGCAGCACTTACCGTTTCCTGTTTGGTGGCAGTAATTCCGGTAAAGCGGTGAATGAGCGAAGTGCCATGCAGATGACTGCCGTCTACCCTTGCGTCAGAATTCTTTCCGAGTCTATTGCTGGCCTGCCGGTTCATGTTTATCAATACACCGACTCCGTCAGCAAGGAAAAGGCTATCAAGCATCCGCTGTATCACCTGATACACGATGAACCAAATCCGGAAATGACATCCTTTGTCTTCCGGGAGACCCTGATGACGCACCTGCTTCTTTACGGAAATGCCTATGCGCAGATTATTCGAAATGGCAAGGGCGAAGTCATCGCACTCTATCCATTGATGGCCAACCGAATGAGCGTAGACCGTGACGATAAAGGCCATGGGACGAGGAAACAGTATTGATGTCAGGTTGCCCCCCCCCCGATAGTTCTCGGGAACAAATCGACTAACCGCTTTCGTCCCGGTTATTATCATTAGTTCTCGGAAACAAATAGCAGTTTTTTAATTCTTTCAAAAGACATCTGCTATTAGTCTTTTTTAGGATACTTCCATATTGTAATTAATTCATCTGATAGCATTTCTGCTCTGGCTAAAATTTCATCTTCGCCCCATTTGCTTACAGTTGTCAAATAACTGCTAATTTTTATTGGTGTGTGTCTATATCCTATGGCATTTCCTGCCTTGTCAGTACAATCAACTTTATCCGAGAACCTCTTATTCTGATACTCAGAATTATACCCAGTTAATGTAAGATTGCCAATTGTATGGACATAGGTTTCATGAATTCGATTCGCATCTGCTCCAAGGTCAGATTTCCAATCATCAGACAGTGTTTGCGGCATAATATGTTCAATTGTATACTCCGAAGTAGGAACATACTCTTTTCTTCTATTATTCTCAAGTTTATCCAGAATTGTTTTAGTCCTGGAAGAACTTAATGAATAAATTTTTAGGGTTTTGAGCGTGTCCTTAATTTCAGTATCACTTGGCATTCTCTGTGCCCAAGTCAACGAAAAGAGATTTGCTTTAAATGATTTTAACTGATTGGTAGCATTAAGGCTCTTCAGCATAGAAATACAGACTGGTCCAGCAGTATTAGTTGGCAATGCACATATAGCTCTACGCATCCAATACGATTCCATAATTGTAAGAATTTCAACAACATCGTCATCAACGATGAGGCCATCATTTCTGTCCGAGAGAAGTTTTAAGATTGCTGGAGTAATCTTAAACTGTCCTGTCTTCCGGACCTTAAATAAGGCTCTTTGTATACGTGTGCCTTTATCAGAAGCGGTATTCCATTCTGTATAGTACTTAGAATACTGATGGATTTGTTTTACAATTCCTTCTGTTCCAGCAGCTTTGTTCTCATAGTAGTAATTTTTGAATACATCATAATAATCTCCAACTAACTGCCGCTGCAAAACAGACGTCATATAATAATTGAAGAAACTTTCAAATTGAGAAGACTCACCAGATTCCATTCCGAGAGCTTTCTCCATAGGATGCCAATATTCCAGATACAGTTTTGTCTGCTTTGACGGCTCGACTGTCATCAGGAGAAAATTGCGAATTTTGTCAGCAGTAGAAAGCGGCAATCCTGTACTATTCACCGTCTCAAATACTAACTGTGCATTATCTTCGGGAACAAGACAGATGTCGACTAATCTCAGCTTTTTTATTCCATCATACACCAATTGAGGTTCAACATTACTGTCACAAAGAGCCTTGTAGATGATTCCATAATTCTCGAAAATCTTGCTCCTTTTAATATCATCCGGCTTAGTTCGATTTTCAAGAAGTTTCATCCATGCATAGAAGTCTTCTTCATTTAACCTTACTTTGTAATATGTATCCCCAGTCTCGTCCTCATTTGTCAGATATCTGCGAGACAATTTTTCTAATGATGTGGTTGCTTTATTATAATCAGCATCATCAACTATTTTCGCTCTTGTGTAGTCCCCAAGAGCAAGTAACACAATTGAGATTGTAGTAAGACGCTGCTGTCCGTCAATCACCAAATATTCCTTTACTGCGGAAGCATGCATCGCGTCCTGCTTTGCAAGATAGATGACAGAGCCAATAAAATGACAAGGCCTTTCATTATCTTTTGCCACCTTTAGAATGTCATCTATCAATTTTAAGCAATTATCCTTCTTCCAGCTATATTTTCGCTGATAAATAGGAACATAGTATTGAGCCTCTGCCCCTAAAAACTTTGTCAATTCTGTATCTATCGCTTTCATAGTGTGCTCCTTTATTGCCCATTCCATCACATCATGCTCTTAAGGATTACAGATGCAATGTTTTTTCCCTCACGCCAGTCACTTCCAGTCTTAGCAATCGTGGTTTTATATCGTCCATCGCCGTAATAGGTGAGTCGATAATGCTTACCTTCCTCAGTAATCTCAAAGCCCAATTCTAAAAGCTGCTGACGCATTGAAGCCGATAAGGTTTTGTAATCCTTAAACAAAATCTTCACGGTGCGTTCTCTTTCGTCTCGAATATTCTGATAATCGTTAGCATTAAGCACATCAGTCAGAGCATCCCATCTTCTTGTCTTCTCACCAAGATTTTTGAGTTTCTCAGCAATAGCGTCCAGAATCATCTCTCTGATTTCGCCTTGATAAAATTCTTCCTCTTCGCCCAAATACAGTATCGGCATATTATCTGCACTACTCATTTTAGAACGCAACCCTTGGTTCTCGTAAGTAAGGATTTCATTTGCATGGGTCAATTCTTCAACCTGTTTTTTCAGCTTTTGAATGTCCTCGTCTACAGATTCAATCAGTTCATCTGCTTCTGCTGCCACGCGGTTTTTCTCAGATTCAGCCGCCAGCAATTCTGCACCTCTCATACTCAATCGATCTCTAAGAAGTGCATTATTTACGCCTTGCCAAGTATACAGCTTATCCATCATTTGAGCGTTGCAGTACTGAATTACACTACGAATAACCTTTTCAGACAAAACAGCATCAATTCCATCGTATGCACGATATAGATACTTCTTATGACCATATGCACTATTGGGGAAGTATACACCGATAGCACCGTTGAATTCATTTTTGTTATCACACTGCCGACGGATTCTTTCGTTCAGCCATGTACCTTCTTCAACAAGCACATGGGCAACACCTTTCAACCTTCCAGATAATTTCCAAATATCCACCGGATCTTCACCGTAGTATGTTTTGGAGATATACACAACAGGGAGTCTATACCTTGAAGTGCCATTGATTACATCCGTCAACAAGTCGACATTATCAGCTTTAATGAAAATCGGCTTGCGGAGCATTGGCAAAATTCCATCATCCTTCAAATAGCCGTGTTCTATCAGTAGAGTGATAAAATGCGGTGTAGAAAAGGTTGGGTCAACGGCCAGCGCCTCTTCCAAATAACTACGATCGAGTTGAATAGACATTCTCATGTCATTAAAATTCATAACGTAGTCGGTATCCCAGACCACACCATCTGCTTCGGTTTTTTCATAGCGAACCGCGATGATGTTCTCATTTCGGTATTCCTCGATAGCAAGCCACAGTGTCTCGGTACCATATCGGACATTTCGTTCGCCATTCCATTCGATACCTTGAATTATATTTTCTTCATGAGGACTGCCCTGATTCCACTCCAGAACCAGCTGGATAAAGGAGTCCTTTGTCATTGTATCATTGATTTCAAGTAGCGTAGAAAATAACAGCATATGACATCTTGCCTCCGTATTTTACACAGAAAGAGACATGAGATTCTTTCTCAGAGCCTGTCCCTCAATAGGAACATAGCAGGAATCCACAATAAGTTCTCTTCCCAGAATATCTTCCAGTGCAATGGTCTGCCATGTTTCCAGCAGAACCGGGTTGTTTTTCAAAATTGTGTTAATATTCTCAAGCACCAGCGGACTGCTCAGTTTATCGAGCATCGCACGACCATCGGTAATGTTTCCGGCTGAATCAACGATATTTGCATGGGCAATCTTCCAGAGTTTTTTCTCACTGAGGAGTCTAAGGATAAAGGCATCCACAAACTCTTTCTTTGCCTCTTCGCTTGTCATATTGACGCTGTAGTTTTCATACGCAGCATCAATTTCATCCAGGACAGAAGTGATCGTTTCCGGCGTTGCTACCGCCATAGAAGATTTCTGTGCTTCAGTATGGGTAGCAGCGTTATTCTTCTGAGGCATAAGCTTTGCTATCTTACATTCAGCGATTTTCCGCTTACCGTAGTTCACGGCCGTATTCCATCCGCGTCCAGCCCAATAGAATGCTCCGTCAACAGCTCTGTCAACAATAATGGGCAGTGCCTGTTCAATGCCGTCCACAATCAGCTGCTGATACCACGGCAAATCCTCATATCGAGTAGGTCGTTTTTCTACTTCAACAACTTCTCTGCGCACAATGACCTGCGGCTCTGGAGGGACAACCTTGGTAGGTTCTTCATCGACCACTTCCAGATCATAAGCAACAGCGGAATAGGTTCCGTCACCACGATGCCGGCCACCCTTGCCGATGCGATCCCCAGTGGTATCGTTTCCGTCTTTATCTTTTCGAGGCAACTTGCCTACTACATAGTCGAAATCTCTTTCTTCAGACATCGTCAACCTCCGTAACATTGATTTCTTCGAAATTGTATGCTCCGACAGGGTACTCATTAATATAACCTTCTACTCTAAAGGTCTGTCCGCATCCGATACATTCATAACCTTCACAGTCGAAACAGTGCTGGATTTCCGCACCCATCTGTCGTTCGGAGGAATAATCTCCGGTGCTATAATCAGCAAGGTCAATAGCATTGCTGACACCACAATGGGGGCACTTTATAACCCGCTTCATGCTGATTCCATCTGTTTCCATTTCCAGTTCATTCAGCTGAACGGTCTGAAAATAAGACTCCAATGCCCTTCGAAAAATCTGAGACTTTGGCTGTCCAGTCTTTTCACTACAATATGCAAGCATTTGGTTTTCCTCATCGTTGAGGCGTACCCGATACTGGTTGTCACGTTTATCTTCTACAATTGGTCTACCTTTTCCAGCCATGTCATGCTCCTTTTAGGATATCCATTTAATATTACTACCTCAATTATACAAAGTTCGACATATCATGTCAATGATTAAAAGTGTATCCATTTAAAAGCCCTCTATGAACAGTGAAAACGCCCAAGCCGAAACCTGAGCGTCACATTGTTATTTACATTCCTATTCGTTTATCGTAATTTTAATCCCGGACTTGAACTCCACCACAAAGTGGTCATCGTATACCGTAATTTTCTCAATCATCCGTCTGACCAGGGCTTCGCTGTACTCGGTGACTTCTTCCGGCTCACTCTGGAGGTAATCCATCATGTCTGTCATGCACTGGCGAATAGCGGAATGCATATTTGTCATTATCGGTGTCCACTGCCTTGCCCGATACACGCTTGATTCTTCGTGCCATATCGCACAGCTTGCACACAAACTCCGTGTAGGTTGCTACGGCATCCGGCTCGATGGTAAAGGGAAACCAAGGAAAGCTGACGGTATCCTCGGTAATGTCCAGCGGCAGTTTCTCTGCAAGGAATGCTCTTGCAAACAGTTCTTCCTTATTCTCTATCAGCTTTTTGAGGTTTTCCAGTGCCGTGTCCGTAAAGCTGTCCTTCGGCATGGAAATAATCAGCTTTTCCTCCGTCTGCTCCATTTCCCCGGTGAAGCCCTTCTCCTGCAAGTGTGTGAGCAAACGATTGACCGTTTCGGTGTCCACGCTGTCGGAAATGCGGAGTGTTCCGTCCTTCTCTAGGGTGCAGTCACCAATCTTGTAGGAAAGACTGGGTGCTTTCTGTTAGCAAGGGATCCATTGTATTGACGGACTGTCCGTCAAGCTTTGACATGGAATCTTTTGTAATTCCCATCGTAGCCTGAACCTGGCTCATGGAACTTTCAAAGTCTGCTGCTGTCTTTACAGAAGCAACACCCAGACCTGTTACCGAAGCAGATGCTACAGATACTTTCTTTCCTGCATTTGTAACACCATTACCAAAGGATTCCACCTTTGATCCTGCTTCTCCGATTTTTGTAAGTGTCTGATTGGTCTTGGATGCCTGTGACTCCAGCTTTTTAAGTTCAGCTTCCGTCTCGGCAATTTCACGTTGAAGAGCATCGTACTGCTCCTGTGAAATCTCACTTTTCTGCAGCTGTTCATTTGCCTGTTGTGCTGCTGTCTTAAGCGTAGCGAGTTTTTCCTTTGTCTCTCCAATTGCCTGTGTCAGAAGTTTCTGCTTCTGTGCAAGAAGTGTGGTATTGGTCGGATCAAGTTTTAACAGCTTTCCTACATCTTTTAATGCAGACTGCGTATTTTTAATTTGACCATTAACACCTTTTAAGGCTGTTTGTAGTTTCGTGGTATCTCCGCCAATTTCAACGGTTATACCTTTGATTCGATTAGCCATTGGCTGATACCTCCTTCAAAATTGCATAAAAATAGCCCGGATATTTCCGAGCATAAGAAAAGCACCAACCATTTCTGATTGATGCTTAACTATAAACAATGTAACTCTATTTAAAAATAACGATTATATACTTCATTAATCGTTTCAACGTAAATAACAAACGAAGAATGTCTAGTATCTCTATATCTCAGATAGTCATTCTTCTTAGCAAGATAAGTATTTCGTACTTCTCCCCATAAACCATTATGCTTAAGAATATCTGCTCGTTTTCTCACTTTTGCTGAATTGGGAACTTCATTCCAATAAAAACAATTTAACCATTTATTATGGATTAGTCGTTGATAATGCTCATTCTTGTTTTTAGATAATATTGCAATATCAAAACTAAATTCAATATCTGGAGTATCCTTAAAATGAAGTAAAGCGGTAATAACCGATTTAGAATCTTTTCCATCTGAAAAAAATTCATTTTTTTCTACACCATTAAATACACAACGTATGGTTTCTTTCAACTTATGTAAGTTTTGCCAGTATTTATCTGGCATATCAAGGATAATGATATTATAATCCAAATCAAATGGACCATTACCATCTCTAGTTATAAGATTTCTTGCTCCACTACCAACTAATGTAAATTGAGTATTAATATCATATTCTTCTAATAAAACCGCTTGAACTTTTTTTAATGTAGCAGAACAATCAGAGCGATATCTGTCAGCTATACGCTTTTCGACAAATTCATACATAAAAATCTCCATTCCGCCGCCTTTCAGTTGGCGGCACAAATAGTAATGAAAGTAATTTACACCTTCAAATTTTCGTGATCCACTTTACTTATCTTATAAGGCATCCCGGCATCAATATCTGATACACCCACCCGTCAGCCATTGGTGTGCAGGTGCGCCTCGTTTCACCAAGGTGGGAATATCCTTAAAGTGGTTCACTATGTGAGCCTTGTTTTTGTGTCTATATCACGTTTTCGGCTTAATTTACTTTCTTTCACACTAACTCTCCTTTCATTCCCATACCTACCAGATAGCTAATTGCTAAATCATTATATTATACAAGCAGTTTTTATGTTTGTCAAGAAATTAGAACTTATCAAAGTCCTCCTGCGTTGCAATGCTGTCATATTTTACAGAATCGTTTCCTTTCTCCGTCCAGATATCCATTACCATACCAATGGTCAGATAATCCAAGTCTCGGATGGAAAGGCCGATTTCTAAGCAACGCAAGAGGAACAGGGGCGTTGTCATCTCCCTGCTACTGCGTTTAAGTTTTTTTTAGAGTCAACATCCGTGATAAGGTTCGTACCCCAAAGAGCAAGAATCTCCGGCAGCACTTCATAGATGGAAAACATCTCAAACTGGTCAAGCCAATCATCGATGTTATCTGGGATGGTGTTGTCCGCATGATATGCCATGATATATGCCACGTTCTCGAAGATTTCCAAATCATCGATAGCGAATTCTTCTCCCTCTTCCTTACTGCCTTTATAGGAACTTTCCAACTTTGCTAAAGAAACATTCTCGGCTCATTGATTGCATTAGCCAACAAGCCTACAAAGGATTTGACCTCATTCCTTAATAACAAGGCTTATAAGAAAAGAACCTCTGTCTGCAATCATCTGCAAACAGAGGTTTTATAATATTTTGCTATTTTTATATTTAATCTACATTGTAGAAACCACTATCTTCTGCAACCATAGAATCAACAGGCTTAATACCTACATAAGATACAGGTTTAGGAATAGGAGCCTCTCCAGTAGATTTAATTTCATCTCTTCCCAGAACTGCCTCTATACATTCTGCAAGAGCAACTTTTTCCTTTATCGGTTTACCAGAATAATGATACATAAGATATCTAGTATCCATTACAATTCCTTGGATTCGTTCATAGTATTTCTTATTGTATCTCCAGTCACCAACAGCCTCACCAATGTTACCAACAACGGATGTTAGCTTAAAATGATTCTTTGCCATATTGTACGGCATAATAAATGCATTAAACAACGAATCAGGATTAACACCTTTATATTTTTCCAGGTACTCACCATATGTAATCTGCTTATTGATTGATGAGCCATTTGGTAAATGATCCGGAATGCCTGTCCAACCGTATTTATAGCACTTGGCATCAAGAATATAGTACTTGCCATTGTAAATCATAATAGTGTCTGGCATCAAGGGTCTCTTCTCTTTGTACTTTCCGTAGTCTAGCAACCATCTTGAACGAGGGAAATACTTATCCTTATCCTTTTCTCCGAAGGCTCTATCGATTAGTTTCTCCCACACATGGTCAAAATCATCGGTGCCAAAGTAAAACTGCTTATCAGAAGTCTGCTCATCCATGTACTCGAGCATATCCTTCATACCTCGGAATAAAGATTTCTTCTTATCATCATTAGTAGCAGCAAGCTTGCTCTGAACAATTCTGATTGAAGTTTTCACATCCGGGTGTGGTCCTGGTTCTTCCGGCATATATGGAACATACAACCATCCAAGTCTCTTGAATGCCTCATAAACACAGAATCTATTAATCTGAGTTATTTCCTTTGTGTCATTAGGTGTTGATGAGCGAACCTCGAACTGTGTAAATACAAAAGAACTCACACCGTTTCTACTCTGAACAAGTGGCATCTGCTTTCTTGCAGTTCTTGCCCAGTCCTGCTTTCCAGTTGGAGCCGTGATATACACCTGTTCCTTCTCAACATAATATGTACCACCGATGGAAAAATAATATTCGATGACGCTTTTGTATGCGTTGATTGGAAAATCAACTGTCTGCGGTGCCGCAAACTTATTGATAGCAAGTAAACGGTCATCCTTTGTTGTAAACTCAGACAGTACTTGTATTAAGTGCTTAATATCCGTTCTGATCTCGGAATCAGTTTCCGGCAGTTCATATCCGATAGGGAAATAGACCATAGCATTATCTGAATCTGCTTTGATGCCTACAAAACGGTCACCATCTTCATTTGTGTTAATATGGCAGTGCTTTTTGATATCATATTCCATGATTGAATTCAAAGCTGAGCCTAAATCCATCTATCATCACCACCCTACTCTTCGTCTTCTCCTGTAAAGGCATCCTTCACATTGTCTTTGAAAACCTTAAATCTATCTAATCCCTGGGCATACATAAATGCACGGATTACCTGCTCAAGGCTCTGGTATTCTGTAACCTCAAAGATTACTTCACGGTTAAACTTAAATGCATCATCCCACAGATACTTGATTACCTTTTCAGGGAACTTTCTGTTCTGTCTTATAGCATCACGGATAATATCAATCTGTGTTTTCTCATCATCTGTAAGAGTACCTTTATTTTCCTTTTTGCGAAGTGCATCGTATACTTTTAAATCACCCATCGCATCATTGAACTTAAGGTCAGGAAGATGAACAAAGTATGCTCCAAGTCTCTTATCTTCTGCAGATGTCATTCTAGCACTGTTGCCAACAACAATCTTATTGATTTCTACACAGAAGTTTCTCCACGTAACCGTAGTATCAAGAATTTCTGCATCCGCAAGTGTTGGGTCAACATTAGCAAAATCATTCTCAATAAGACGCATATCCCATCTACGCTGAAAAGCTGTATCCAATGTAAATACATTCTGATCAGATGTATTCATCGTGCCAATGATAGAAAGATTTGACGGGATACGAACCTTTTCTGTCTTTCTATCTTTTCCATACATTTCTTCAGCAATATTCATATTTGTAATGCCATACTCACTTGTACCAATTGGATATCCGTCATCATCAATATCACGAATTTCTACCTTACGGTCAAGTAGCTGGAATACCTCACCAAAAATAGCTGGAGCATTACCACGGTTAATCTCCTCGATACTAAGGATGTACTCCTTGCCAGGATTATTATAAGCCTCACGAAGAATATTTGTAAAAGGACCTGGTGTAAACTTATAGCTTACCTGCCCATCTTCTGCAACTGCGGGAAGAATCTGACCAATAAAATCTGAATAAGTATAGTCCGGGTGGAATACAAGTCTTTCAACAATACTTCCCGGTTTACAATACTCATGCTTGACAGTCCAACTCTTACCAGAACCTGGGACACCATAAAGAAGGACATTGCACCCAGTAGTCAATCTGTTTTTTTCATTGATAACCTTAGCTCCTGAGTTAACAACATTTGAATCATCTTCAGTATTGACTAGGCATCTTTGAAACTCATAATCAAACTGAATATCTCTATCATTTTCATTCATAATTATCGCTCCTACAATATGTATATTAGATGGTAATCTGACCATTTGATTCTCCAATATATTCCTTGCATTAACTGAATACATTGTTAAGTAATCATACAGCCTTTTATTTTCGATGGAATCTATTGACCATCCATGATCTTCTTCCAAAAAATTATCTTTATATTTAAGCAATGAACATAAGCCACTAAGCTTTTGTGCCAATATAGCTTCTGTTATACCGTCCAGTACAATATAAACATTTTTCTTCTCAGCATTAAACGCTTTTAGAATAGCTTGTTCAAATACTCCAGGAACTAAACTTCCCGATTTGGAATAATCAAAGCAGAATTCCTTATCCGAATTTTCATCGTATCTAAAAACTAATGAGTTATCACTTACTCGTCCAAGAACAGCATCATCTACCCATTGATGAACTGTTTTGATATTACCATTGGTATATGCGAATAATCTTAATGGTTTATATGTAACACTTATTGTTCTAATTTGCTCCCTATGAGCATCGTCCAAAGTCTTACTTAATGAATAATATAGTTTACCATTTTCCTCATTTCTTTGACTTGAAAGTAACCTAATATTTTCATCCGCAAATATATTTATTATTTTACAGTCATTTACAATATTTGTGATTTCCCACTCGTCAGTAAGCTGTTTATATTCATATTTTCCTATTTTACGGTTACTCTTTACCGATTCAATCGCTTCTTCAAATGAGTTAAAATTTCCACGGTTTAATCCAAACATCACATAACAAATTTCTTCAGCTGTAGCGCTCCCTAATTCTTGTATTGTCTTAAATACTACTTTGGGCGGCTCGATATCCGTATTTGATTGTTCAGCTCCACAGTTATTTTTTCCAAAAGAGTCGAAAATAACACTCTCAAAAATCAAATCAATGAAGTCACCTCTATTGTTTTGATTAATACCATATCTTTGAGCGGCATCTGTATCTTCGCCTTTATCTTCTATGTAATTAGTTAACACCTTTCCTCTATGTGTTAAAACCAGGAAACTTTCGTTATTCTCTCCATACTCTATATCAACAAATCCAAAGTATCTTGGTAACTTGCTCTTGTTATAAGGAGTTCTATTTTCTTTACCACCTTTTATCGATGGTACACCTATAAACTCTCCCATTAACCTTCCAAAGTTCTTTCTTGAAACTCTACCATTATTATCATTTATTATTTTTAAAGTATAAAGAAAATAACTGAGATTCATGCTGGCCTTATCGATAGTCAATTTACCTATCATAATTGCCCTCCTTTATTAAGGATTCGATTGCTTTTTTTATAAGCAATGGTGGAATTCCTTCTCCTATTACTTTTCGAATCAAAACATCATCAGCCCAATCTGGAATATTCCAATCAAGTGGGAGTGAGGAAAGAATCAGCAGTTCATATATTGTCAATGCTCTAGGATCAGAATATATTCTTTCTTCATCTATTTCGCTATCCACAATACACCTTCCTGGGTGAACTGTTGAAAAAGCAGATATCACACCGCTATTTTGCATAATTGTGGTCGCAGGTTTTTCCCAGGACATTCTCATATAAGTCCTAGGTGCACCCTTAATACGTCTTCCTTTTGTCATAGGATAATATTTTTCATTCTTAAAAGCAGATGTGCCACTTGGAGTATGAATCATCCATTCTATTTGTTTCCAACTATGAACAGGAGGGTAATGCCATTTGGAAATCATTAATCCTCGTTCCTTTTTTGTTTCATAGTCTGGGAATCTCCATTGCTCTGACTTTTCTCGAACACAAGGATCTAAAGAAGGTAAGTCACCAATTGCATCTCTCATTGTAATAATTTGCCCTTCTTTTTCTGGAAATTCCCATTTTACATTTTCGGATTTCTGAACCATCAAATATATATATCTTTGTCTAGACTGTGGCACTCCATAATCCATGGTATTTACAATTCGATTCTTGTTAATTACATATTCATCCCCAAGTTCTTTTTCTATATAGTCGGGAATAAAAATATATTCATCATTGTAAAGTATTTGAGTATGTTGCTGCATTGGCACGTTCTCAATAATTACAAATTTAGGTTTAATTTTTTTTACCGCTTCAACAGCATAATAAACCAAGAAATTTCTTGGATCCTTTGGGTCTTTACGTCCAGCACAAGACATACCTTGGCACGGTGGTGTTGCTATTAGCATTTCAACCTTACTTTCAATTGCTGAATCAATAACCTTATTGAATACAGCGTCATCGGTAATATCACCAACAATCATTTCAACACCCGGATTTAAATGCTTATAAAACTTTGCACGTACATCTATTAACTCATTTGCAACAGCAACGCTCACACCTACTTCATTAAAATATGTTTCAGCTATTCCTACATTAGAAAACAAAGAAACCGCCTTTATTTTATTTTTAAATTCACTCATTGTGTAATCTCTCCAATTCTATAAGAGCATATTCTAATAATCTCGGTGGAACACCTTCTCCAAGAATTTCTCTTATAACATTACTACTAGCTTTTTCTGGAATATTCCAATCATCTGGTAGTGATGTAACTCTCATAAGTTCGAATATTGACAACACCCTTGCATCTGACCAAATGCGAGTTTCCTCATCGTCAGAATGTACTATCTCATACCCTGGATGCCCATTCTCTTGGGAGCCTATTCTGCTAGTATACTTAGTTACCGTATAAGCAGGCTTATCCCACCACTGTCTTTTATAAGTGTTTTTATATCCTTTTGATTTTGTTCCATCCGCCAGCGTAGGATAATATTTTTTATTTGCCCATGCTGAGCAACCCTCTGGAGTATGCATCATTGCAATAACATGACGGCACTTATGCCTAGGTGGATAATGCCATTTTGAAACCTTCATTCCAGCTTCACGCTTTTTGTAATAATCAGGAAATAACTTAATTCTCTCTTCTTCTGATATATCAGTAACATCAGGATCAAGAGATGGTAGATCACCAATAGCATCCCTCATGGTTGTTATATGGTCTAGTGGTGCCGGAAACTCCCAATGTACATTTGTATCCATACGTGAAAGCAAATATACGCATCTCTCTCTTGACTGAGCTACACCATAGTTCATAGTATTTACAACATTATTAGTATTGAATGTATAATTTTCTCCTAGAGTATTTTTTAAATATTCGTCTATCTTAATCCATTTACCATCTATTTCTATTTTAGTAAGTAAGATTTCAGGCACATTTTCAATAATTACAAATTTAGGGTTAAGTATTTTAATGGCCTGAACAACATAAATAATCAGTCTATTTCTTGGATCATCTTTCTTCTGTTTACCAGCAGTACTCATTCCTTGACAAGGCGGTGTAGCTATAAGGAAATCACACTTATCTTTCTTGGCTGCACTCAATACACTTCTGAAAAAAGTGTCATCAGTTATATCGCCTTGCATCATCTTTGTCTTCGGATAAAGATGTCGGTAAAAAGACGCTCTTTCTGGTAATAGTTCTGCTGCAACTTTGACATGAATTCCATGTTTCTCAAAATATGTTTCCGCAACACCTGCACTAGAAAACAGGGATAACGCATTATAATTCATCTTTCTTACCACCAACCTTTACTGTATTCTTACCCTCAAGGCAAAACAAATCATTCAAATCACAATCAAATAAATCACATAGCTTTTCTATTGTTTCAAAATCTATTCTAGTTGCCTTATCATGATATAATTGGGTAACCGTACTTCTAGATAAACCGGTTTTTACGTGTACATCTTGAATAGAATATCTTGCTTTACCCATCATTGTAGATAATCTACACTTCATTACCGTTGCCTCCTATTTGTATAATTCAAAACCATCAATAAAACACCATTGTACATTATACCTATTTTCCTGTTCATTGTCAATGGGATGTCATTCATTTTGAGTCGCTTTTAATCAGTTGTATTTTAATAGTGATATTCCTTTAGTAATCACAAAACGTAAAAAATTCCGAGAAAGTGGTTCTTATCCAAATTCTCGGAATAGATACCGTTATTCGGTTTGATTGCTTTCGATTTCTTTGAAAATATCACCTTTCCTATTTTCAAAGTTTTAGGTCCACTAACACTACATCCCAGAATGAAACCTGCAGCTGCCGATGAGCTAGAAAACAGAATATCTTCTTTTACAACTAACCTATCAACCTTTGATAAATCAAATAATTTTCATCTGCCCAACCTATTCTCAATACTCTTATCTACCCAACTATAAAAAACGGATAGATTTGCCGGGATTTTTATTTCTTTTTCTGCACTCGATTTTCAACTATGAAAGCACCGAAAAAGCCTTATATTTCAAGCATTTTCACACTTTTACTTGTGTACTTTAGTCAACAATACTACGCACTCCACATGTACCGTCTCACAGAACTGATCGACTGCCGTCATCTTCTCCACCCGGTATCCCGCCATCTGCATCATCTCAAGATCCCGTGCAAGACTGGTCATCTTGCAGGAAATATAAACGATCCTGTCCACTCCATACTTAAGAATCTTAGGCAGTGCTTTCGGATGGATACCATCTCTCGGCGGATCAAGGACGATCACATCCGGCTTCTCCTCGATCTCGTCCAGCACCTTAAATACATCGCCTGCTATGAATTTACAATTAGAAAGTCCATTGCGGAGAGCATTTTCTTTTGCAGCTTCTACTGCCTCCTCGATGATCTCCACACCAATCACTTTCTTTGCAACCGGAGCCAGCACCTGACCGATCGTTCCGGTTCCACTGAACAGATCAAAAACTGTCTTATTCTCAATATCTCCGATGTATTCCCGGACAGTCTCATACAATACCTCTGCTCCCCTGGAATTTGGCTGGAAGAAAGAAAACGGGGTGATCTTAAACTTCAGTCCGAGCAGCTTTTCATAAAAGAAATCCTGACCATAAAGGATTCTTGTCTCATCACTTTTTACAACGTCTGAAAGTGAATCATTCAGGATATGAAGGATTCCTACGATCTTTCCTTCCAAAGGAAGCTCCAGTAACTGTTCTTTTAATTCTGTCAGGTCATGCTCTTCCTGCGTAGTCGTTACAAGGTTCACCAGAATCTCTCCGGTCGTATCCCCCCGTCTCAGAAGTAAATGCCGCAGATATCCGGTATGCTGCATTTTCTTATAATAGCTTACATTCCACTCCCTGAAATATGCAAGAACACAGGAAAGGATCTGATTCATATCCCGATGGACCAGTTGGCAGTCTGCCGCTGTCAGGACATCATATGTGCTTCCTTTTTTATGCAGTCCGAGAGAAAGCGGACCGTCCTTATATTCATCTCCAAAAGAAAACTCCATTTTATTACGATAATGAAACTCTTTTGGACTTTCTTTTACACTCTCAAAAATATAATCGCCCTTTACGACAGGATCCATGATCCGATGGATCTGTCCCTCTTTCATCTTTACCTGTTCTTCATAGGACATAGTCTGATACATGCATCCACCACAGGCCGGGAAAATACTACAGACCGGCTCCCTGGTCTCCAGCGGTGATTTTTCCAGTACTTCCAGAAGTCTTCCTTCTCCATTTCCCCGCTTAAATTTATTGATCATAAAGCGGACTTTCTGACCCGGGATACCATTTTTCACCGTGACATATTTTTCTTCCTCCGGAATATAAATCATTCCCTTATTCGGGAAATCCACTCTCTCGATTATGCCTTCATAGATCTGTCCTTTTTTCATTATTTCCTCCCAACAAACAAAACAGACAGGGTGTACTCCAACCGTCACATCCTGTCTGTATTCTTCTTACTGTGCAATTACCATCCTGAACTTATACCTGATCATCCTCATCGAAATAATCGTCAAAATCATCATCAAAATCATCTTCAAAATCTTCCAGATAATCCGGTGTCACAAAACGGAATACTGCATATGCAATGGCTGCGATTCCTGCAATCGCACCAATAATTGCAAGTACCCATACAACCGCATTCTTCTGCTTCTCTGCCTCGTTCTTATGCAGGATCTCTTTTAATTTTGATTCAGCGATCATATCCTCTAATTTTTTATTCATATCTGCACATCCTTTCTAACCTCTCACAGGTTACGACTGATTTTTGTATATTATAACACTTAAGCTCTGATATTACTACCGCTTTCGGAGATTTTTCCTAAAAACTCCGTCCCGGTTCTCACATCATAATCATCTTTTCTGATCGGCTGACAGTCCACAAACCTATGAAATCTTTACCAGTTTTGCGAACTTTGCAAACATCTTCCTGACTCCTGCACTGTCAAAATCCACCGTTACTTCATAATCTCTGCCACCGGACCGGATCTCAAGAACGGTTCCCTCCCCAAACTTCACATGACGCACCCGGTCTCCTTCTGCATAATCAGGACTGCCACCTGATCCTGCTGCAAGCTGGCTGCCTTTTTGAAGAGATGCCAGTCCCTGGCTGCTCTTTCCCGAAGAAACTCCGCTGCTTTTTCCTGCCCCGTTGCCATAGGCCGCACCGAAAGCCCTTGCCCGGAATGCTTCTCTTGCATGTGCATATGTATTCTGCTGTACCGGCACTTCCGTCTCTGGTTCAATCCTGCGGCTTCCTGTATCCAGAAGTTCTGCCGGAATTTCCTTAATAAAACGTGAAATTTTATTATACTGGGTCTCGCCTCTGACCATCCTTCTTCTTGCACAGGTAAGCGTCAGCTCCTGCTCTGCTCTTGTAATCCCCACATAACAAAGCCGTCTTTCTTCTTCAAGATCATCTCTGTCGTCTGATGTGATCGTCATATAACTTGGAAACAAGCCATCTTCCATTCCTGCCAGATATACATGAGGGAACTCCAGCCCTTTGGCACTGTGCAGTGTCATAAGGACAACATAATCCTGTTCTTCATCCAGACTGTCAATATCCGCAACCAACGCCACTTCTTCCAGAAAAGCACTCAATGTAGCCGGTTCATCTCTATCTTCTGCTGCCTCTTCGTATGCGGCTGCCTTATTGATCAGTTCATCAATATTTTCCTTTCTTGCCTGTGCATCCTCTTTATCCTCGGAATCCAGACTCTCTATATATCCCGTCTTTTCGATCACTTCCCGCAACAGATCCGTAATGCTCATCTGTCCGGTAAGTCCTTTAAAATATTCGATCAGAGCTGCAAAAGAATCCAGCTTTGCTGCACTTCTTCCGATTCCAGGGATCAACTCGGGAGCCATCAGCGTCTCATAAAATCCCAGCCCACGTTCTGCAGCAGACTCCTGGATCCGGTTGATCGTAGTCAGACCAATGCCCCTTTTTGGCACATTAATGATTCTTCGTACCGCAATATCATCCATTCCATTATCAATCGTCTTTAAATACGCAAGCAGATCCTTGATCTCCCGGCGGGCATAAAAGTTGACACCGCCCACAATCTTGTACGGGACATTCATCGCAACAAATTTTTCTTCCAAAAGACGGGACTGTGCATTCGTTCTATAAAGCACCGCGTGGTCATTATATGATGCTCCTGCCCTTACTTCCTTTTTTATATCTTCTGCAATAAAATCCGCCTCATCATATCCTGTATCAAACTGCCTTAAATGAACCAGCTCTCCCTCCCCGTTGGCAGTCCATAAAGTCTTTTCTTTCCTGCCTTTATTATTGGCGATTACCCGGTTCGCTGCATTCAGGATATTGCCCGTGGAGCGGTAATTCTGCTCCAGCTTTATGACACAGGCATCTGAAAATTCATGCTCAAAATCCAGAATATTGCGGATATTCGCTCCACGAAACTTGTAGATCGACTGGTCATCATCTCCCACCACGCACAGATTCCGATACTTTCCGGCAAGCAGTCTTACAAGCTGGAACTGCACTGTATTCGTATCCTGATACTCATCGACCATAATATAGCGAAACCGCTCCTGATAATTCTCCAGCACATCCGGCTGCGTCTGCAGAAGCTGAACCGTCTTCACCAGCAGATCATCAAAATCCAGTGCATTATTCGCCTTCAGTTGTGCCTCATACTCACGGTATACTTTTGCAATCTTCAGCTTTGCAAAATCTCCTCCTGCATTCAGTTCAAACTCATCCGGAAGGATCAGTTCATTCTTGGCAGAAGAAATTGCCGACATAAGGCTTCTCTCTTTAAAAACCTTTGTATCAATGGCGACCTTTTTACAGACTTCTTTCATCAGAGTCTTCTGATCGTCTGTATCGTAGATCGTAAAACGGTTATCATAACCAAGCCGGTCTATAAATCTTCTTAAAATCCGCACACACATCGAATGAAAAGTGCTTACCCAGATGCTTTCCGAGCCAAAGCCCACCAGGGAATCGACCCTTTCTCTCATCTCTCCTGCTGCCTTGTTCGTAAACGTGATCGCCAGGATATTCCACGGATTCACATTCCGCTCTTCGATCAGATATGCAATCCTGTGCGTCAGTACCCGGGTCTTTCCCGAACCTGCACCCGCCAGGATCAACAGAGGTCCATCTGTATGATATACCGCTTCTCTCTGGGGTTCGTTCAATTTATCATAAATACTCATAAAACTGCTCTCCTATCTACTGATTATGCCTCTGCATACCCATCATTTGTATCTTTCATTATCGAACATACATTCTCGATTGTCAAGTCTATGTTATTCTTAATTTCGTCGATCTTAATTTCGTCGAGATCATCCTGTTACTGTTCCTCTGCATTATTCTGAGTTTTTACTTGCCATATAGTTTTAAATACTATATAATGAGTCTATTGAGGTGATAACATGACTATAGATATGAATGATATGCTTAACAGCATTTTAAATGAACTTTCCCATCTTCAATATGTGCATCCGGGTGACATCCCGAATATTGATCTTTATATGGATCAAGTCACTACTTTTATGGATGAACAGCTCGCTTCTACCAAGCGATATAAAGAGGATAAGATCCTTACCAAGACCATGATCAACAATTATACAAAGAACAATCTTCTTCCGCCGCCTGTGAAGAAGAAGTATTCCCGGGAGCATATGCTGCTTCTCATTTTTATCTACTATTTTAAAAGTATTTTGTCGATCAAAGATATCGAAACGGTACTAAAGCCATTGACTGAAAAATATTTCTCCGGAAATGATACAATGGAACTTTCCTCTATTTATGAAGAACTCTGCCACATGGAAAAAGAACGGCTCGACTCGCTGAAAGACAGCGTATCTTCCGCTTATGATAAGGCAGGAGAAGCTTTTGACCAACTTCCTGACGGAGAAGACAGGGATACTCTCCAGAAGTTTGCTTTTATCTGTAATCTCAGTTTCGACGTATATCTAAAAAAGATGATGATCGAACGGATTATTGATGATATCGCAGCTCCTTCTTCTAAGAATAAGAAGGACTGATATTTAAAAAAAGACACGTTCCAATGGTTGCAGCCACAGGTTCGTGTCTTTTGTATTCTGCGTCCGAAGATCCCCGGCCAAAGATCCGCTCATACTTTTCTCCGAACTATCTTTCCACTTTCTATTCTTCTGCAGTTGATGAATCTTCTTCCTTTTCTGTAAGTCCGATTCTCTCAAAGACCATATCATATCCGTCATTTCCGTAGTTCAGTGAACGGTTGACTCTGCTGATCGTTGCTGTAGACGCTCCGGTCTTCTCTGCTATCTCAAGATATGTCTTTTGCTCTCTGAGCATCCTTGCCACTTCAAAACGCTGGGAAAGCGAAAGCAGTTCGTTGATCGTACAGATATCTTCAAAAAAAGTATAACATTCTTCTTTATTTTCAAGGCTTAAAATGGCATTAAAAAGATAATCAACCGCCTCAGTCCTTATTTTCTTGCTCATGAAACCAATCTCCTTTTCACCCTCGTTTAATTACTGTTACATTTTAGCACACTAAATTTGTAAAGTCTACTACTTTATTTTTTCCATTCCTCGACAGTTTCCATCTATATCTTTGATTTTTCCATTGTCCAAACTGACACAAAATGCTATAATACTTCTGTTATTAATTTTGTCATTGACAAGGAGAGGAGTACATAATTAATATGAAGTGTCCATCATGTGGTAAAGAACTTGAGCGTATGAAAAGACAAGTCGGCACAACGGAATCCGGAGATCCGATCTTCAACGAATATGCAGTCTGCCGTGACTGTAAGAAGCAGTGGAATCTCGACAGGCAGCGTGCCAGGAAAATAGCTGCAAAAAAAGAGGCTGAACAGGCAGAAGCAAAGCCAGTCGATAAAGCTGAAAGCAAAGTCGCTGTCAGACCTGCTGAATCATCCGTATCCAAGAAGGGTGCAGCAGAAGAAAGCCCAGCTGCCAAAAAGCCTCCAGTCAAAAGATCTGCTGCCGGCTCTGACGCTGAAAAAGTAAAGGAAACCGAAAAGAAAGCCGGAGCAAAACCTGCGAAAAGACGCAGACTGACAGACGCAGAAGGAAAACCTGTACGTCCGAAGGCTTCAAGACCGATCAGTAATGATGAAACTGCTGAAATTTCCGAGAAACCGGAAAAAAGACCAGTCAAAAAGAAAGTCAGACCTGCTTCTACAGAAGAACCGCTTTCCACAAAGACGCCAGGGGAGAAAAAGGCGTCCGCAAAGAAACCGGTCAAGAAGCGTCATCCTGAAGAAGCTTCTGATACTAATAAAGCTTCTGATGAGCAGAAATATGGAAATATTCCTGCAGAGCAGGTTCGTACAAAGCGTGAAAAGGCAGTACGCAAAGGATATGAAGAGATGCTTGCGACAGATCCTGACAGCAAATTTGCCAAAAAGAAGAAAAAGGACGAAGATCCTGATGAGAAGAAAGTAAAAGATACAAAGAAAAAAGAGCAGTACGACGATGAGTATGATGATGATGAGTACGAATATGATGATGTACCAAGATTCAGACCTGCCCGTATCATCCTTGGTATCCTCTCACTTCTCGGTTTCGGATATCTGATGTACAGAGGATTTACACTTGGACTGAGCAGCACCTCTTCAGACGGTTCTGCTACTTCCGGTATGGTTTATGTGATTTTGGCACTCTGCATGCTGGTTTCAGCTCTGCTGTATTTCATCATGGTGAATCGTTATACGATCTTTGCATTCCTTGCACCAATGCTGTTCTATCTGGCAAGTGCCGGATTTGCATTCCTGAAACGCGGAAGCGAACTGGAACTGCTGATTGTTGCCGGTGTAAGTGCTGCTTTCGCAGTCATCTCACTGATTCTTGGTATTGCCTCCAGAGGCGGAGATTATTACTATGAAGATGACGACGAGGACGAGGATTATGAAGATCCTTTCGAAGACGAACATGATAACTGATCTTACTCAGATTGTTGAGCTCAAATAAATTACAGAATGATGATCGGGGAATATCCCCGACAAAAATCCATCAATCCGGCAGATAGTCCGATTGATGGATTTTTTATATGAGAGAGCTTTTTATATGAAAGATTTTTTTATCAGATCCATCAACATGATAATCGCTCCCCCGTTCTTTCATTTTTTATCTTCCAGCACTGAGGATCTGCCCCGTAAAAATCACCATTCGTTCCATTTGCTACTGCCGGACAACCTCTGCACCACGCTTTCAGCTCGCATTTACTACATTTTATAAATCGGTCATATTCTCTGTATTTTTCCATCTGACAGACCCATACATCCGCCAGTCTGTCCTCAAATATATTGGCAATCCTGCTGTCCGTCACTCTCCGGCACGCCATCACGTCTCCATTGGATGCATTTCTGAACATCAGACGTACAAATGGACCTACAAAAAATATTTGCAGTAAAAGTGCTGTCGGGAAACATAAACATGCAGAATACCCTCATTGCGGTAAATACAATACTTTGAATTTTAGTTTTTGGCATTTTCTTCTCTCCTGGTATGATGTAGTCATAGACCAATAAGGTCATC
>OLPW01001358.1_pt1 | contig 25428 bp, 24 predicted proteins | sample 1672161 | NCBI WGS metagenome assembly OLPW01 (sample SAMEA3136654, study PRJEB25190) | human gut metagenome
TGCGACCCTGCAGCGCATACGCTGTCGGCGCTATGGCTTTGCGAAATCGTCGAGGGCTAATTTGAGTCGCAAGCCCCCTGCTGCTACTCGGGAGGAGTAGTAGCGAAATCCGACCATCTTCGTGAGTTTGCCAGAATGACGCGCGCAGGCTTCCCACCAGGGGGCTCTATCATTCTTGAGTTTCGTTTTTCCGGGTGAGTTTCGTTTGAGTTTCGCCGATTTTCGACGGCACCTGCAAGCCTCCCGCCATCATTGCCTCTCGTCGGCTTGCGGGTTTTCGGTTCGCGTCGGTTCCCTTCGGTTCCGTTCGAGTCGTTTCAGGCTCGCTCGACCCATGCCCGTTTGCCATGGGGTGACAACCGACCATGCGTCTACCTGCGGAAACGAGAAGGCTCCTCGATTCTTTCGAGGAGCCTTGTGAGTTTCTGTCTGATTTCGGAATCATGCGGTTTGCAGGTGCAGACGTTCTGAAATGTCGTCATCGGTCGCCATCGGAACCGCTAGAAACCGTATGAAAAACACGAACAAATGTTCTATTACTATTCCCACTCGATTGTAGCACCCGTGCATGTCGTGGTACCTCGTGCTATATCGTCCACGTCGTGCTATTTGGTGCTGAATCGTCCGAATCAAATCCGAATCACGCTTTGATTCGGAAGGCGGGGAATAGTTGCAAAATCGCCTGTTCTCGGGCATTTTGCGCGCTACGACTCCCCAATTCGCACTTGGGAATCGTTGCGGGCGGCTTGGAAAGCGGCTGATTTTCCCGAATCAACCTGTTTCCACGCGGCTCTTTTATTGTTCCTAGGGGAATGGCAGCAGGTGGTTTGCAAGTGACTCTATGCGTCATCCTGTGCTGAGGACGAGATTCTCGTTACGAGGGCATTCGCCCACGCCACCGCCTCGTCTGCCGTCCTTAGCACGCCGAGCCCTTCTGCCTGCGCTGCGTAGAGGTCGTCCCAGTCCTCTCCCTTATCTATGGTCGGCGGCCACGCCTGTTCTTTTCTGTAGGCGAATAGCCTCTCGCATGTCCTGCATGCTAGCCCGTAGTCGACGTCGCCGTTGTTGACGATGATCTGCAGGTCGATGAGGTCGTGGGCGCGTTCGCTGCCCGCACCGCTCACAGCGTGCAGCTTCTGGGCGATCTGGTGTTCGAGCTTCATGCAGGGCACGGGGCCCGGTTCGGGGAAGCCGAGCTCCGTCAGGACCATTGCTGCCTCGGCGGACACGACCATGTCGGGGTCGTCGGCATCACCGATTTCGTTGTGCCCGACCTCGAAGGGCAGCGTCATCCATGACTTGCCGTTGTAGGACAGCTTCAGCTCGAAGGGGCGCATAATGTAGGCGGGAGGGACGCTCTTTGGCGCGTGGGGTTTCTTGGGCACCACGACGCCGGTAAAGCCCGCCCACCCTGCGGCGAGCGAATCCTCGAGCCTTCCAATGTAATCCTCCAGCGATGAGGCTCGCGCGGTGTCGAGGTCGCGGGAGAATCGCGTCGCGTCCTTGCCGAAACGGATCTTGAGTGCGTTGCCGCCCTTGGCCGCTCCATCGGGGAGCATCTGTCCGACGATGACCGAAGCGATGAGGCGCTTGATTCGGTTGGGGTCATCGCCCATGCGGGCGCATAGCCTGTCTATGGCGATGTCGAGGTTGCGCCTGCTGTTGGGCGCCTTTGTCTTCGGTTCGGTCAAGCCAGCTCCTCCTTCAGGGCTCTGTACTCCTTTTCAGTGACGAGACCCTTGCCCCTCGCCTCGTCTGCTGCTTCGAGCAGACGCTCGGGCATGACGGAACCATTGCATGCGCGCAGGGCGTCTGCCACGCTCTGGGAGGGGATCCCCTCGTAAAACGTGGGAGAGCAGCCTTGCGGCGCAGGAACCAGGCGAACCCATGCGGGCAGCCTCCTGCGCACGCGCCTCGGCGTAGCGACCGTCACGGCAGAGGGATCCACCAGCGCCAGACCGTGCATGGAGAGCACGGCGTCGCCCCACAGGTACGCCCCATCGCCCGCGAGGGCGACGGCCTCGGCGAACGAGTCGTAGGGAGTTGGCACCCAGCGTGCGAGCTTGTAGACCCCGTGTCCTCGGCGGATGAGCCTGCCGTCGTTGCACCAGCGAGTCATCTCTCCGGTAGTCACACCCGACTCTCGCGCCTGCGCGGCGGTTACAATACCGTGCCCGTCGGCTGCGATCTCGTATATGTCGTCGAAATGAGCCATGCCAAAATACTAACATTTTTGTATGCCTTTTGACAATATTATACAGAGGGGCCCGAAGGCGCGTTTTCCATATCGCCGCATTTCCGCATTTGAGGCACCGTTTGCGGCTCCTCGTACAGTCGAGTGTGCGCTGGCTCCAGGCGCATCAGAATAGATGCCCGGATAATTCGGCTCGTGCCCGAGGGCTTCGCTGCGTCGTGCTGACTTCATGCGAGCCATCTCGAGAGAATCCCAACTTGGATGACGGCATGGGCAAGCACTGACAGACCGAAGCAGGCCATGAGGGCGCAGAGAATGACTGCCAGCCATTTTGGAAACCCGTCCTCCGTCTTCCTCGCGGCCATTCTTTTCGGTGGATAGGGCGAATAGGTGTCAGCATACTCGTCGGTGCCCGCAGACTCTTCGTCAAGGAGCTCGATGAACTCATCGAGCTCCCGACACAGCCTCTCGCCGTCGACGCCAATCTCGAACAGATGCGTCTCGTCGTGCTTTGCCAGCGCTTCCGCGTCCCCATGTAGGTAAAAGCGCGTGCCGTTGACGCCGTTGGCCAGGGCGGTGCGCTCGGAGACGAACCGATGCATCATCTCGAGCAGGCTACCGAGCTTTCTTCTGTCATCGACCCCGTGCTTAGATGCCAGGTCCTCTAAGTGCGTTATGAGGTCGTAGGCCCCGACATTGCCTTGGAAGGAAGGGGTGTAGACTCGCGAGAGCATGTGGCCCTCGAGCTCGCGATACGCCTCGAGGGCATCGGCATAGGTGAGAACTGCTCCTGGTTTGGGGAAGGAAATGTGAATTGTGCCGCTCATGGCCCGTCCTTTCGGATGGTGGTCTGTCTCAGAGGCTGAGAGTCGGGATGGATATCTGGACTGGGAACGCTTTGCCGAGCCCCACGACTTGTTCAGGCGTCCAGCCTGCCTTTATCGCGGTTCTCCCCATGGAGCCGAAAACGCCCAGTGCAACGGCTATGACGGGCACCGCCGGGTGTTTCTCCATGAAGCCGAGGGCTCTGTTGCCGAGCTCGATGATTTTTTCACCGAATTTCGGTTCACTTGGAGTGATGGGTTTTACGGATGAGTCGATGGTTGCCATTTCTTCCTCCTATCACTGTGGGGACGAATTGATTATTGGCGAATCGTCTCGATCCCGCTCGTCAGGATCATCTCTAAGACCTAAAATAATTAAGGTCATCAAGATCGGAGGGGATATGTCGAGAACCATCTCTAGAGAGGAAATCGAACGGCTGCTTCCACCGCATGTTGGAAAAAGCCCGTCGAAAGACGGAAGACCGCTTCCAACTCGGGAGAGGCTGCTTGCGGTATTGGAGATACTCAGGGTCTTCTCCGACGATGAGGAGGGCCTCACCGCAAAGGAGATCTCCCGAATAATCGGATTGCGCAGCGGAAGCGCTCCTTCCGAGAATACGGTGCTGGATGACCTGAGGACGCTTGCCGATAATCCTCCCTTCGGAATGGAAATAAAAGCGGCTTCCAAAGGCGACAAGAAGGGCTTTCGCTGTGTTCAGCGGTTCGTGACACCCGACGAGGCGGCCGCCCTCGTCAACCTGGTGAAGACATGCAAGTACCTGAGCCCTGACCAGCGAGAGAGGCTAGGCGGCAAGATTGTCGGAACGATGCCCGAAGGGAAACAGGACGAAGTCGTCGGAACTGTCTGCGTCGACGAACGGCAGACCAGCGATTACGTAGATGTCTTCCGAGCGGCAAATGCCGCTTCCAAGGCAATCAACGAGGGCAGGACGGTCACTTTCAAATACGTAAGCCACCTCATGAACGGATCTGTATGCGAATCGGAGGAGAAGGAAGAGATGCCCGTCGCTCTCGTCTACAGCTTCGGGCACTACTACCTCGAGACCTGCGTTCCCACGGAAACTCCCCCGATGGTGAGGCGTGGTACAGGCGCCTCGACCGGATGAAGGATGTGACAACCGGAAGAAAGGCAAGGGCCACGTCGCGAATGAAAGAACTGTCCCGTTCGGTTATAAGGGACGTCACCGAGAAGCTCGACATGTATGGCGACGGGGTATGTAGGACGCTCTTCCTTCGCGTAGAGGGCTCGCATGCGAAATACGTCTATGATGCATTCGGTAATGACATCAAGTTCGAGCACGTCGATGAGGATGCCGCCGTCGGATATGTTTGCATAAGAGTGCAGCTCTCTCCGACATTTTTCAGGTGGCTATTCGGTATGTCGCCGAAAGTATCCTTGTTTTGCCCTAGGGAACTAACTTGGACGCGTCGTTTCAATGGATTGCGCAATTGCAATCAGGCAACTTTAGCGTTGCTGGTCGAAGATTATCGTGCAGCAACTAAACTCTATCTAGATAAGCTCACTGCAGTCTGCAACGATGTCGCCGCCCGAACAGCGGTTGATAAACAAGTCATAGGATTGTGACATCTTTTTTCTCTGAAGGCTGGAGAAGTCGTATGTTGAATGGACAAAGGCTTCTCGATATTAAAATCAAAGAATAGGAATGATAATGAACGACAGCAGCCAAGTAATTCATAACGTAAAGAAAACTGCGACGAGAGTGATCCAGAGATATCTAGGGCTGCTGGTTGAAGAAAGATGTCCAAACAAGGAGAGCTGGATAAAAGAAGTCGCGCGCATCCGAGAGGAAGCGTGTAGGAGAAAAGACGAAGAACCTCGCTACAAAGCGAGCTATGAAGCCGTTATCAGGCAAATTGAACATATTGGACTTGAGAATGTCGACATGAGTAGCTGGGATTTGACCGCCTTGCGGACGATCGTATTGCATATTCATCCCTTAGAGATTTGGCTTCCCGATGCGCAATACAAACTCTTTGTCGATATAGTCAATGACAAGAACTACGATTCGCATGAATCGACAAACGAGCCATGGGAATATGTAAAGCCATGGTCATATGAGGCTCTTGACCGTATAGAGCGTTTTGTGGAAAGCGCAGATGGAGTGCTAAGCAGGGAGCGGTACGAGGGCTTTTCTGCGGCGTCCCTCAAGATTATCCAAGAAACGAGAGATGCGAACAGGGAGGAGTTTGATGAGCATTTTAGCCTGATGAGAGATTTGGAGCGTCGGGCGAAAATGGAAGCACGCGATATTGCTTCTTCCTCCGATCCTCTTGCATCTTATGGAGCGGCATTTAAGAAATGGCTATCGCGATTTCCCGAGGACAGGCATTCGTCGCTTCTTCTCTGGCATAGATTCAACGAAGCTTTGGTTAGCGAGGGGTATACGCCGGCCGCATCGAATCTTGCTTATGCATACTATTTTGGAGACGACATAACGCCAATCGACTACAGCAAAGCGGCGCATTATTTCGAAATTCGTGGCATAGAGAACTTACTCTGGGATGAGAAGATCCAATATGCAGGGTTGCACCTGCGCGGGTTGATTGCAAGCGCCTCGCCCAGCAAGGGAGAGCGTATCCTTTCCGACATGGAATGCCGGTCGATGAATTTACGTTTGGCGAGGGAGTATTTCTGCGGCAGATGGATTCCCCGAAACTATACAAAAGCAGCTGCGCTCTACGAAGCCTCTCCTACTGAGAGGGCGACCCCTGAGTCAAATTCTTCCATCATGGAAGCGCAGGATTATGCGAATCTCGCAAGTCTTTACGCAAACGGACTGGTTGACGGGATATCGCCAGACGAAGGACGTTCTTTGATTGCAGATTTAAAGCGAAGACTAAGAGGTACCAGCTCTACGATTGAGACTTACCAGAATGAAGAAGGGTTTACGTTTTATCGGGTGACGAGGAGCTAACCGATTCGCCTTATGGGGTAAACGTTCTGGCAAGACAACCATCAATTGCTGTGTTGTTTAATTCAAGCGGATAACATAGCCGAACTGTTTGCTGGGACAAACTGTCCCAGCAGGACTGTTCTAGCCTCTGATCAGAAATCCTTGCCTAAGAGTGTCCTCTCCTCGTCCGAATCTGATGATATTCACATCGCCATAGTCAACGTTCTCTGGAATATCGTTTTCGGCTATCAGTACTTGGCAAGAGCCGCAGTTTCTGATGATGTAGCTGAAAAGCGAGCTCTTCATATCGTCTGACGCAGGATCAGTCACATCCTGTTTCAGACTCAGGATTGGTGAGTCCATTATGAGCATCTTGGGTTTATGTATACCTTCGTCTTCGATGAACTTCATGAGGGTGAATGCGAAGAGGGCATTGAGGAAGGCTCTGAAGCCTTTTCCCTCATGCCTCTTGTCTTTATTGTTCACGACGACATCGAACGTGCTTCGCGACAACCCCGCAATCCTGAATTCGGGATAGTTGCATTCCCTTATTGCTTGGCAGACGGCTGAGCTCAACCTGCTGAATACTGACGTGTCGAACATTTCTTTCGCATCGTATTTTTCTTCTGATTCGCCTTCGCTGTTCTTTTCAAAGATATCCAAACCGAATTCGTTGACTATGTCATCGAGGGTCTCTACCTCTTGCTTGAGCTGGGCGATTCGCTGGTAGTTTGCCAATTCCTCCCGGAGCTTTTCCGCCTTTGGACGAAACTCTTTTACCAGAAGGTCTTTGACGGAACTGCTTTTGGCCTGAAGGGAAGCTTGTCTAGAATTCAATACGGAGATACGCTCGTCCGTCTCGTCTTCGAGGGCTCTTAGGTCGTTTATCTGAAGGCGCACTTTCTCGAGCTCTGCCTTTGACGCCTCGATATAGGATTCTCTGTCATGGGGAGTGTGTATCTCTGAATCGCAGAAAGGACACCTGCTTTGTTCATCGTCCGGTTTGCTGCCTTCTCCTTCGATGATGAATTCCAGTCTCTTCACGTCTGAATCGTATTGGGAATGGAGTGCTCTGTACCTCCCCTTGAGTTGTTTCTCTAAAGTCAACTTAGCGTCTGTTTCGTAGATGTCGCTCAAAAGCTTCTGGCTTTCCTTTTGAGCTTTTGTTATCTCTGTGTCAACGGCGCTAATTTCTTCCATCATCTCGGAAATTAGCGTTTCAACATTTGCCGTGCCGGCTTTCTCGATCTCCTCCTGAAGCTCCTCTCGCTTGCTTTCTAAAGACGAGATTTTGCCGGAAATATAAGCGATTACTGCCTTCTTCTTTGCTTTTCTTATCTCGGGATCTTCGTAGTCGTTCTCTTGGACACCTCCTTCATAGATGAGGTATGCAAGCGCGTTGATGCAGGGCGTGACCGAGTTATAGCCCGGGTTTTCGATAATCGACTTCTCTTTGAAGATATCTTCTTCTTTTATACAGAGTTGATGAAAGAAGGTTCTGGGGGAAAGCCTTTGGGTCTTTCCTTGCTGGTTGGAAATGATCTTGACAGTATTTGGTATGCCGAGTATTTGCATGAGGATATCCATATAGGATTCCCTCTTGGACTTCTCGCTCGGCTTTACTTTGTATACACCGCCTTCTATCCCGTCAACTTCCGAGTCGATGGCTACTTCGTTGATGGGTTTCGCCTGCCCGTCCTCAAGTCCGATTGCTCTTTCAACAATCAACATCTCGCCGTTTTCGTTAACGAGTTGCATTGAAACACGGTCGTAGTCCTCTACCAGCGGATCGAAGGGTTCTTTCTTGCCTCCAAAAAGGTAATCAAGGCAGTTGACAATCATCGACTTTCCGCTATTCGAAGGGCCGCAGACTATGTTCACTCCCGGTTCGAGATGCACCGTCGAAATCTTTCCCGACGTGCTAGTTGCAGATAGTCGCGTGACGATAAAGTTATTCATTGTCCAGCTCCATCTTGCTTGCGTACCTTGCCTTCTCCCTGATAACAGCGAATACGGAAGCTATTCCTCTGGCCTCGATCAACCCGAGGGCTGACGATGCTGCTCGCTGGTACTCTTCTGCGTATCTCGATTCCAGCGAGCTTGCATAGCGATGACCGCGTAGGGTGATCCTGTATAAGAACCCGCTTTCAGTCGCGCTTGGCAAGACGAACCCATCAATCACGAGAAGCTTCATCGCCTCGTTCGTCAATGACTTTCGCGCCGCTAGTTCGCAGTACATGTAGGGGTTATCCCCATTCGGGGAATCGTCAGACAGTTCGAACTCTTTACCGTAGGTAGCGATAAAGTCGGCAGCTCGAATGGTTTGCTCATCCAGATCGATGTCTGATACGTCGAGGAGCAGCAGAATCCTCAGGGAAGTCTCAAAGGCGGTGTTAAAAACCCTATCGGTCCTCATCTAGCCACCCCCTAATTCTTCTGTCGTTCACAAGGATGTGGCATACGCCTTTTTTGACATAAGTCCTTATCCAGTCGGTGTCACGATTTACCCAGACTCCATCCATATTGAGATTCGCCGCCTGCGTGAGGACCTCATCCAGCCTCTGCCTTCCCGTATCGAATTCGCGCCCGTGGATGTCAATGACCCCGTTGAATACCTCTTCTTCGAGGATCTCGAATTGGTCATCGCCTTCTGCGTCGTAGGTATCCCTCATGCATCGTCTTATGAATTCTGCTGAATAGTAGTCTTTTCGCTGTCTTGTGAGATGATCTTTGTACCTTGGAAATTCATCAATTTCATCTGCCGAAGCGAATTCGGCGTTTTCTTCTTCGCTGTAGACTCTAACGAGCGCATCGATGTAGGGTAGCTCGCATTCGGCAACATCTTCGGGGACTTCAGGATCTATTCTTCCTTTAAATTTCGGGAGCGGCAGCTTGTCTTCCTCTGGCTCAGATATCTTGGAGAGCTTGTTGTCCCAAGAAAAGGACAGCTGCAGCGAACGCGCAAGGAAGGGCGCAAGGTTCTCTTGATTCGCTAAGGGCAAAAGCTCGTCTTTCACCGCTTTGGAGCAGTCTGAATCAAGAATGAGGGCGGTTAGCTCATTTCGCAACAAATCGAATTTGCATTCGTTGAGTCTGGGAAGAACAGATTTCTCAAAATTCTCAACAATAGAATCTTCTACAACTGTGTCCCTGCAGTGTCTCCTGATCTCGCCGTGCGCTTCTTTCTTGCGATTCATGATGTCGCTAGCTTCTTTTTTCGAGCAGCCAATAGGCTGCCCTGTTTGCCCTTTGAGGCTAAGCGGGCGTGCAATCAATCCATAGAGCAGCTCAATCAAGTCAGCATCTGCGATAGTGCCAGTCCAGGCATCTTTCAATGCACGGACGTAGCCCGAGAAGACGAAGTCATTAGAGATATGTTTTCCCTTTTTAGCTACCTCACTCACCGTCTTAATCTCAGTCGGACGCGTTTGCTTCCTTTCGATTCCATAACGAGGAAGCCACGGGGAACCAGAGGGTAACCGCCGGGTAACGACATCCTTCTGCTGCGTCGATATGCTTCTAATTGCAACGTGAGCAGTCGACATGCATCAAGGTGCCTCCCGCTGCAAATTATACCAATCGTCGAATACTCCTATCAAACCCCAGTTCAGAGGTGGTTCTTCTGCCGCTGGCGGAACAAGGGAGGTTCTTCGATAACGCAAACAAGTAAGGCCTTGAGCGTGGATTCGGCGGATTGCGCGAATTCTCCGACCAGCCAAGGAGATGCGATCCGATGTTGAGTATTCGCGCTGCTCATATCATCGGTCGAGGAAGGATCGACCTATGACAGACAAGAAGCAGCCTGTTATCACCATGCCTGATCTCAAACATGAGGGAGAGAGCGAGGGCAACGCCCTGTACGTTATGCGCCTCGTGCAGCAGCCAGTGCTGCCGCAGGATGCCTATTCCCCGAACGAGATCGCTCATCTTTTGGGAATCAGCAAGAAACGCGTCTATGCATACGCGAGCTCGCCGAGGAACCCGCTTCCTTTGCGCAAATGGCCGAACGGTGCGCGCGGATCGTTCGCATTGCGCGATGAGCTCGTCGAGTGGCTTCGCGATTTCACTACGCTTCCCGAACCGTATTATCCGTCGAAAGACAAAAAGTAATTGCGTCTAGCTGACCCCCTATAGAACCTGAAAGGTGCTGTCTCGATTGGCAGCGCCTTTCATTTTGCTTCACTGCATTCAATGACGCGTCAGGTCAAGCCAATCAAAAGCACAGCGGTGCACATTCGTGCAGCCGCGGAAAGTGAGTCGATATGCAAACTGCTGGGCAGGTGGAAACGCGCCAGGTTTCCACTGAAAACGATTGTGCAGAGAAGGCCTCTTCCATGCCGCCTCTGTTCACGATCACCGAGCTCGCCGACTACCTCCAGGTCAGCACGGCGACGGTCTACCGTCTCATGCGCGACGGCGTCCTCGTGGGCGTGCGCATAGGATCCTCCCTGCGTTTCACCCAGAAGAACATCGAGGACCTTCTCGAGAACTGCGCGATCGACGCCGACCTGTAGGGATGCCATGCGCGGGGCGGAAGGGAACCCGGAAAGACCGGAGGCGTTCGGCCTCGAGGGCCACGGGTTCGTCCTGGTCTGGGATTTCATGGGACGCGATCTGGGCCTCAAGAACGCCGATCTTGTCGTGTACGCCCGCATCTTCGGGTTCGAGAACTCCGGGAAGGTTTTCTACGAGTCCAAAAGCGGGACCGCCCGTTTCTTCGGGCTGAGCGAGCGTGCCGTGTTCGACGCCGTGAAGCGCCTCAAGGCGAAAGGCCTCATCGTGGAGGTCGAGCTGTGCGCCGAGGCTAGACGCATCGGCAGCAAGTGCTACAAGGTGGCGACCGAGCCCCTGCAGGCGATCGGTATCGCGAGGGCTGACCATGAAGGTTCCTCATATGAAGACCCTTCATCCCATGAAGACGCTTCGGAGGCGGATTCCCTTAAGTATGAAGAAACTTCACCTTCACGCGTCGACGGCCATGAAGACCCCTCGCTCCTACCCATGAAGGAAGTTCACCCGATACCAAAGCACGAGAACAAACACTTCGAATAGATAGGACTAACGATATGAAACCTGATTTCCAGCTTTACACGCTCGAAGAGGCGAAGAAGAAGGGTCTCCCATACGAGAAGCAGGAAGAGCGCGTGTGCGAGCACTGCGGCAAGCCGCTCGAATGGCTCGGATTCATCGCAAAAGACGGATTCGTGAGATGGGTGACGGTCAAGGACTGCGACTGCAAGGGCAGGAAAGCCGAGATAAAGCACCAGAAGGAGGCTGAAGAGCGTCTCCGCGAGGAGAAGGCGAAGCAGGTAGCTCTCTCCAAATGCAGGAAGGCGGGAATCGGCAAGCTCTACCTCAACGCCCATCCCTCGGTGCCCGAGTGCATCGAGTACATAAACACGTTCGCGGACGCCAACGGCAAGGGCCTCTACATCCAGGGAGGCGTCGGGGCGGGAAAGACCTACGAGATGTGCGCGCTTGCCAAGGCTTTCGTGTTCGCGGGCTATTCCGTGAAGGCGACGACCACACTCTCGATGCTCAACTCAATCCACGACAGCTACGACGGCGACGAACGCGACGGCGCGCGCAGGTTCTGCGAGGTAGACATCCTCTTCCTTGACGACATAGGAAAGGAGAATGCCAACAGCTGGGCGCTCACGACGCTGTTCGAGGTGGTCAACTACCGCTACGAGAACATGCTCCCCACGATCTTCACCTCCCAGTACAGCCTCGAGGCCCTCGAGCGACGGCTCGCGCGCAACAACGAGGTGGAAAGCGCCAAGGCCGTGGTGTCGCGCATCCACGAGATGACCAGAGTGGTGGTGCTCAAAAGCGCCGACCGCCGCCGGAGGAAAAAATAATTCCGACTTAGAGACCCCCTAGGGAACCTGAAACGGCTTGCCGAGAAACGTCGCAGGGAGTGGGGTTAACTGGGGCAGGGCGGCCCTCCGGCGATTGAAAACGGACAAGGCCCACGGGCCGCCCGCAGCCGGCACGTCCTTCGCTCCTAGGGGGCGTGCCCGAAAAGACCAGGCAAAACTAGCGGAAGGAGCCGTCCGTGGCAGATACCCCGAGATACCAGAAAGCCGACGATGAGACCGTCGAGTCCCTCGTGGCCAAATGCCAGGAGAACGGCTGGCTCAAGCGCGGCGGATATCCCTGGCAGGACGACCCCTACCTCGAGGAGTACCCATACGAGTTCGCGAAAACGAGCAGCGTTGAAGAGCTGCGCGGCTTCTTCGCGCACGGCAACTGGGCGCTCCGCCAGGGGATCGTGTACGAGGACCTGGCATTCGTGCAGCAGGTAGACGGCGGCGACGAGTGGTGGACCCTGAAGCGCGACGGCTCCGGCTGGCTCGCCTTCGAGAGCTGGTCGTTCGGGCGCATCGTGCAGGAGCCTGAGCGGTTCGCGCATGCGATCGAGTGCATGCACCGTGCTACACCTGAGCAGTGCAAGCGCCTCGAGTACATGGAGGCGGCCCCGAGCATCGAGGACACGGCGAGACGCGCACGCGATTCCATCCAGCAACTGAACAAGGCGGCGAAGACGCCTGCGCGAGACGCGCGAGCGGAGCTTTGCTGAACACACTTACAGAAGGCGGGTTGATCCCGCCTTCTCTGTTTTCCGAGGACGACTGGGACAGTTTGTCCCACAAGAACGAAAGGACGATAGGCATGACAAACGACTTCGGCGACGACTCCGGCGAGAAGCTCGTCGACTGGATGATCCGCATAGGCCAGGACGCCGGGGAGGCGGCCATGATGGCAAGCGGCGAGAGGCTCGCCACGGCGTTCAAGCGCGCCCGCGGCGATGAGGCGATCGAAGGAGGAGTAGAGGCCGACCTTGGCGTGGCCAAATGGGCAAAGCTCGACCTCTCCGAGTTCGCGAGCCTGCCCGAGTACGAGACCATCCGCCAGGTCATCGACGAGAAGCTCTCGCGCGAGGGCATCCGCCACGAGTTCGCCCCCATGCCCGAAGGCGAACACCTCGTCTTCATGGTCGAGGACGCGCCCGCGGTCAACGATGCCTTCAAGGATCTCGAGAAGACCACGCGCACGTCCGTGCAGCGTGCGGAAAAGGAGCTCTTGCAGATGCGCGAGCGCGTCAAGGGCGAGCCCATCGCGGAGAAGGCGGCGCATGCCAGGGAGGCGTCGTCCCGGCTGGAGGCCGCCAAGGGAAAGTCGCGCGAGATGTCGCGCGGCGTAGAGATGAGGTCGAAATGAGGCCGCTTGCGCAGGCGCTCGCGGTGAGCGCCGCCAGCGTTGCCTGCTTCTGCGTCGGGGACGCGCTTGCATCCGCGGCCTTTGCATCGGGGTTTCCCGCATGCGATGCCCTCGCCATGCTCTCCGCGGTTCCCGCCACCGGGATCACGGCGGGGCCCATGGCGCTTGCCGTGGGCCTCATGGCCGCATGCATCCCCTGGGCGGTCTGGGCGCGTGGACTCGTGCGCGCGGGCACGTACCGCCAGGGAGAGGAGCACGGCTCCGCCCGCTGGGGAGCCCTCAAGGAGGGACGAGCGTTCATGGACAGGAAAGACAAGGCGAACAACATCCTGCTCTCGAGGGACTTCGCGCTCGCGCTCAAGCCGAAGCGCTTCGACCTCAAGCACGACCGCAACCGAAACGTCTGCGTCTTGGGAGGGCCGGGCTCCGGCAAGACGCGCTACTACGTCAAGCCCAACCTCATGCAGAAGAACGCCGACTTCCTCGTCACCGACCCCAAGGGAACCCTCCTCGGCGATGTGGGCTGGATGCTTGAGGACGCCGGATACGACATACGCACCTTCGACACGACCGACTTCTCCCGCTCGATGCACTACAACCCGCTTTCCTACGTGAAGGACCAGGCCGATATCCTCGTGTTCGTCGAGTGCCTCATCAAGAACACCACGCCCGACGACCGCAAGGGGTCCGACCCCTTCTGGGAGAACTCCGAGCGCCTGCTCTACACGGCGCTCGTGGCCTACCTCGTCTACCACGCCCGTCCCGAGGAGCGAAACCTCAACTCGCTCATGCTTCTTTTGAGTCTTGCCGAGGCGCGCGAGGAGGACGAGTCCTACATGAGCCCGCTCGACCTCGTGTTCGAGGAGCTCGAGACGGGGATGCGCTTCATGGAGCGTGGCCGTGCGCCCGAGGAGCGGGGCGAGCGTCCCTTCGACGACGGGGGCGATTGGGGATGGGTCCGCGTGGGCGAGCCCCACGACGCCAACGACGACTTCGCGCTGTCGAACTACCGCGCCTTCAAGGTAGCGGCAGGAAAGACCTTGAAGTCGATCATCATCAGCTGCAACGTGCGCTTAAAGCCGCTTTCGGTCGACGCGGTGTCGGCGCTCGTCGCCTACGACGAGATGGCGCTCGACTCGCTCGGGTCGGGAGAGGGCAGGCACGCGATCTTCGCGAGCATGTCGGATTCCGACTCGACCTTCGACTTCCTCTTCGCGCTTCTCATGTGGCAGGCCACGAGCGTGCTCTACAAGACGGCTCTCGCGCGATTCGGCGGGTCACTTAAACGCCCCGTGCACTTCCTGCTCGACGAGTTCGGCAACATCGGTACGGTGCCCGACTTCGAGCGCGTCATCGCCACGGCCCGCTCGCGCAACGTGAGCTTCAGCATCATCCTGCAGTCGGCAAGCCAGCTCGAGCGCTCCTACGAGAAGGAGGGCGCGAAGACAATCCTGGACTGCTGCGACACCGTGGTGTTCCTCGGCGGCAAGTCGACCGAGACCAACGAGATGGTCTCCAAGATGATCGGCAAGCAGACCGTGAAGGTGCTCACGGAGAGCGACTCGCGGGGCGCGAACCGCTCCACCACCCAGAACTACAACGTGATCGAACGCGACCTCATGACGCCCGACGAGGTGGGAAGGCTCCCGCGCGATGAGTCGATCGTGCTCATCAGCGGGACCTACCCCCTGAAGGGCGCGAAGTACCGCATCGAGGAGCATCCCTCCTATCCCGAGGTGGACCCCGGGCATGCGGGCGCGAAGCACGAGGCGCGCTTCGACTTTAAGGAATACCGGAAGAGGAAAGGCGGTGATGGACCCATGAGATGAGAGATGGGACGGCGGGAGCCGACACTCCCTCGTTTGAGCGCGGCGTGGCCAGCTTCCACACAAGCCCGCCGCGCGCCGTCCCGGATGCAAAGGGGCGCGAGATGCGCTCCACGACCAATTGTACCAACCGGGGCGGCCGCCTCAAAGCCAACCGTTGCGGCCGCCCTCAAGCAAGACATGCAAAGGAGCCAAGATGCTCTCAAACATCATCGGACTCGTCTCCGGCTGCGTCACGTTCCTAGGGGGGTTCTTAATCGTCTGGGGCGCGGTGTCGCTCGGCCTCGCCATCCGAGAGCAGCAGGGAGGCGCCCAGATCGCCAGCGCGATCTCGACCATCGCGGGCGGGGCGATCATCATCGCCGCCGCCATCTACTTCGGCCAGCTCGACACGTCCTGGCTCCCCGCCTAAGGAAAGGAGGATGTGCAAATGCTATCCGTAAGGGTCCAGAAGGACATCGGCGAGTACACCGAGAAGATCGTGGGCAAGCTCTCCGCGCGCACGCTCGCGTGCCTCGCAGGCGGACTCGCCTCTGCCGTCGGAGCCGCGGCGCTCTGCCAGTTCGCCCTCGGCATCGAGGTGCGCGACGCCGCCTTGCCGGTCATGTGCGCGTCGCTGCCGTTCTGGCTCGCGGGGTTCTGGCGGCCCCATCACATGAAATTCGAGAAGTTCGTCCCGCTCTGGCTCGACTTCCAGCTCGAGGACCAGAGGATCCTCTACCGCTCCACACCCGTGCTCGAGGGCGCACAGATCTCTCCCGTGCCGGGACGCCCTTCACGAAAGGCCAAGCACAAGGCGAAGAGGAAGGGGGCGGAGGCGAATGCTGCTGTTCGATAAGACCAAAAAGCAACCCAAGGAAAAGGAGGCGGCGGCACGCAAGGGCAGGCTGCCCGTGCGCGGCGCGCACGCCCGCACGACGGGGCTCGAGGAAGAGGAGAAGAAAGTCGAGCAGGCGGCGCGCCGCAAGAGGCGCGCGCGGGCCGAGGCCAAAGACGTCCTCTCCGCGATCGGCTACGACGCCATGTACGCCGACGGGACCGCGCAGGTCGAGGAGGGCCTCTTCAGCCAGACCATCGAGTTCGGGGACATCAGCTACCAGTCCGCGCGCGAGGAGAACCAGCAGTCGGTGTTCGCGGCGATGAGCGAGCTCTACGACTACTTCGGCTCGGAGACCTCCGTGCAGCTCACCATAACCAACACGCCCATACCCGAGCGCGAGATCGGGCGCAAGCGCTTCTTCGAGAAGAGCGACCCGCGCGTTGACGAGTACGTCGAGGAGTACAACCGCATCCTCAACGACAAGATGCGCGAGGGGGTCTCCAACCTCGTGCGCCACCGCTACCTCACCTTCCTCGTGGGGGCGGACGACCTCGATGCCGCAGCGCCCAGGCTCGCCCGAGCCCGCGGCGACTGCATGCAGACGCTCGCCCGCATCCGCTGCGAGGCGCGCATGCTCGACGGGGCAGAGCGCCTCGAGCTCGTCCAGTCACAGCTGCGGCCGAAAGCGGAGTTCACCTTCTCGTGGGACAAACTGTCCCAGCTAAGCGGGCTTCGCACCAAGGATCTCGTCGCGCCCTCGGTACTCGACTTCAAGCCGGACGGGCGCGCCGACTGCTACCGGGCGGACGGCACCTGGTGCCGCGTGCTGGTCTTCCGCGGATTCGGCAGCGATCTCGAGGACGACTGCATCGCCAACGTCGTAGACCTGCCGATGCCGCTCAACGTCACGCTCCACGTCCATCCCATGGGCAAGGCCGCCGCGGTGGCCTACGTGAAGAAGCGCATCGCCTGGATGGACAAGGAGGTCATCGACGAGCAGATGAGCGCGGTCAAGAAGGGCTACGACTTCTCCATCCTGCCTCCCGAGCTCTCGCACTCCAAGGAGGAGGCCGAAGAGCTCCTCGACCAGCTCCAGAACAAGAACCAGCGACTGTTCACCTACACGGGGCTCGTGTTCACCTACGCGGACACGGCAGAGGCCCTCGACCACCAGACCCGCCAGATCATGGCGGCGGCGCGCCAGCGCTCCATCGAGGTGGAGCCGCTTTCGTACCGCCAGCGCCAGGGCATGAACTCCATCCTGCCTCTGGGGCTCAACCACGTGGAGGTTTCGCGCTACATGACGACCGCGCAGATCGCCATACAGATGCCCTTCGCCTCCCAGGAGCTCAACCAGGAGGGCGGCGGCTACTACGGCCAGTCCAAGCAGTCGGGCAACCTCGTCATCTGCAACCGCAAGAAGCTCGCGAGCCCCATGGGGTTCGTCTGCGGCAAGCCGGGCTCGGGCAAGAGCTTCAGCGTCAAGCGCGAGATTATGAATACTATCCTGGCCTATCCCGACGACGAGGTAATCGTCTTCGACCCGGCGGGCGAGTACGCGCCGGTCGTGGAGCCCGCGGGCGGCACCTGCATACGCTTCTCGCCGGACACCGACACGTTCATGAACCCCTTCGACCTCTCCGACGTCGCCGACAAGGCCAACCAGGCGCAGCTCGCCTTCAAGATCGACGCGATACTGGCACTCTCGAGCGCGACCATGGCAGAGGGGCGCGAGGGGCTGCCCGAGGCAGACAAGTCGATCATCAGCCGCTGCGTGGAGCTTGCCTACATGCGCTGTGAGGGCAAGGGGCGCCTGCCCGTCCTTGGCGACTTCTACGAGCTGCTTCTCGAGCAGGAGGAGCCCGAGGCGCGCGACATCGCGCTGCGCTACGAGCGCTACGTGAAGGGCGCGCTGTCGTTCTTCAACCACCAGAGCAACGTCGGCTTCGAGAACCGCATCACCAACGTCGACTTCAAGGACCTCTCGCAGAACATGAGGGTCTTCGGCATGCTCACGGCGCTGGAGGCGGTGCGTAACCGCATGTACGCGAACTTCGAGCGCGGCGTGACCACCTGGCTTTACATCGACGAGGTGCAGAGCCTCTTCGGGCACCCTGCGATCATCAGCTACTTCTCTAAGTTCTGGGCGGAGGGCCGCAAGTTCAACCTCATCTGCACGGGCATCACGCAGAACTCGACCTACATGCTCGAGCACGAGGACGCCCGCAACATGGTGCTCAACTCCGACTTCGTGCTCCTGCACAAGCAGAGCCACCTCGACCGCAAGAGCTGGGTGGACCTGCTGGCCCTCTCGGCCCAGGAGGAGGGCTACATCGACGACTCCATCAAGGCCGGCGAGGGACTCCTGGTGGCGGGAGGCGTGCGCGTGCCCCTCAAGGACGACTTCCCGAAGGGCGCGCTCTACGACCTGTTCAACACCAAGCCCGAGGAGATCGCCCAGATAAAGCGCGCCCAGGCGTTCGCGCGGGCCCAGGAGGGCGGCGATGCCTGAGAGCGCGGCGACATACTCGGACGGATCGGCACGGCTCGAGGCGGCAAGCCGCGAGCAGGCGCGTGCGCTCGGGATGGACGACCGGCCAGACGCCATCTCGGCAGGGATCGTGAAAGGATCGACCGAGCGTGCGGGCGAGGTGCTCTCATCGAAGGGCGAATCTCCAGGGCGGGGCGGACTTCGCCGAACCCTCCCCTGTCGGTGCGGGCAGGCCGAAGGTGAAATCCCGCCTCGCCGCCCAGGCCAAGGGGAACCTCAAGCGCGCGATCGCCGATGCCGCCGCGTCCGAGGCGGACGACTCCGAGGAGCTCTCCGGCATCGGACAGGCGAGCAACACCTTCCGCGGCGCACGCTCCGTCATCGCACGGCATTCCGCCTCCAAGAAGGCTACTGCCACCTCGAAGCCTAAAGGCCCGCTGAAAGGGGCCGCAAAGCATGCCAAGGCGGGGGCCTTCGGTCAAGGCGCTGCCGCGAAGGCCCAGCATGCGGCCGTCAGCCAGGCATCTGCCGGGGCTGCGAAGGCTGCGGCATCCGCCGGCGGCAAGGGCGCGGTCGTGAGCGCGGTCTCGTCGGTTGCTGTCCCCGTGGCGGGCGTGCTCGCGGCGATCATGGCGTTTTTGCTCGCCGTGCTCGCAATCTCCCAGATCGTGAGCGCCCTTTTCGGGTTCTGGGAAAACGAAGCGTCCAAAGCCTCCCTCGAGGGGCTGCCGCCCTACATCACCTACGAGATGGTCGAGGAGGCGCTCGCGTGTCAGGAGGAGTACGGGCACCCCGCAGGATGCACGATCGCGCAGATCATCGTCGAGTCGGGGCAGGGCGACCACCTCTCGGGGCTCGCCACGCAGGACCACAACCTGTTCGGCATGAAGTGGTCGAGCGCCTACGCGCTGTGCGAGGAGGTCGCGGGGAAGAGCTCGTGGAGGACCGGCGAGGAGTACGGCGGCGAGCAGGTCACCATCACGGCGGACTTCATCAGCTTCGTCGGCGACGCGGAGTGCATCCGCTTCCGCAGCCGCGTCTTCCTGCAGGCCGATCGCTACGCGTCAAACGCGCTCATACGCGAGGCGATTGCGAACCACGACTCGGACAAGATGGCCGAAGGGCTCAAGGACGCGGGATGGGCAACGAGTTCGAGCTACGTCGAGAGCCTGAAATCCACCATGGAGACCTACAACCTCTACCGTTTCGACGGCATGAGCCTGGAGGACTTCAGGTCCGGGGCGGTCTCGGCAGATGCGATCGTCTCCGCCGCCTACAGCCAGCTCGGTGTCCCCTACGTGTGGGGCGGGACGACCCCGGGCGTCGGCCTGGACTGTAGCGGGCTCACCCAGTATTGCTACAAGCAGGCCGGCATCTCGATACCGCGAAACACCGAGGCCCAGTATGCCCAGGGAAAGAAGATCGCGCTCTCGGAGGCGCAGCCCGGCGACATCCTCTACCGCATGGGGCATGTCGGCATCTACATAGGGGGCGACCGCTACATCCACGCGCCCCATCGGGGCGAGGTCGTGAAGATCGCGAGTGGGATCTCGAGCTTCACCTGCGCCCTGTCGTATCGATAGACAAGGAGCAAGAAGATGGACAAGAAGACGAAACTGATGGCCATATGCGCCGCGGGCGCTGCGGCAATCCTTATAGGGGCAGGGCTCGCGCGCTGTGCGATAGCCCCTTCAGAGCCCGAGACCGTCGTCACTGCAGAGGAACAAGGCCAGCAGATAGAGCAGGCAGACGACTCCTTTTCAGGCTATGCGGGCACCACCTGGGAGAGCGAGGACGGTACGTGCACGCTCGCGTTCTCCGATTCGACGATCGTGGAGTCTGGAGAGGCGGGAGTCCAGGTGATGTACTACGAGGTGCTCTCCGAGGAACCCGACGATGACGGCCTCTCGGCGCAGATCTCCTTTACGCGATCTGCTGGCGAGGCCGCCAGTCAGACGCTGCTCTTCATAAGCGACACGGGAGGCCGGAAGAGCATCTCATGCGACGCGTTCGCGCTGTCGAAGAGCTACCTCATCGCCGAGGGCTCCGAGGCCGGGATCGAGCTCTCCGCCCACTCGCCGGAGCTCAACGAGCTCCTCGATGCCGAAGACGTCGAGATCGCCTCCGCCATAGCGCAGAAGGCATCCTCGGCGTCCCCGACGGCAACGCTTGCCACCTGGGACGGCGAGGTCTACATCGACTGCAACGAGGACGTCCTCACGACCTCCTTCCACTTAAACGACGCGGCTTCGACTATCGTGCAGCTCTCCCTCGACCGCGGATCCGGGGAGCTGAGCGCGCTATGAGGCGGGTGGCAACGATGATTTCAGACAGGTGCTTTCTCCTCGCGTTCGTCTTCACACTGCTCTTCGCGGTGCTCATGCTCGTGCCGGCGTCCCCCGCCTACGCGGATATCGCCGACGACGTGAACGCGTGGCTCTCCGGGCTTTTGAGGGACGCGTGCAACTGGATGTTCACCAACCAGGTGGCGGTGCTCTCGAGCATCGGCTACGACGGCATCATCGGCGCGGACTTCTCGCAGATGCTCACGACCGCAGGCGACGTGTCCATGTACGACATCGCGCGCGGCGTCTGGGACGTCGCAGTGCTTCCCATCGGCTGCGGCGTGCTCGGGCTGGTGTTCACGGTGAAGCTCATCCAGATCAGCCAGCGCATGGACGGCAACGCCTCGTTTCCCGGCGTGAAGGAGGTCGTGTTCCTGCTGGTGTTCTTCGCGGTGTTCCTGTTCCTCATACAGAACAGCTTCGAGCTCATGGAGGCCGTCTACGCGGTGGTGGGGCTCGCCATTGACCGCACGATGTCGCTGTTCGGCTCGGGCGGCGCGATAGACCTCTCTGCCGTGAGCGTGGTCACCGAAGACGACGACGTCCCGGCGCTCATCGCGCTGCTTCTGGTGTCGGTCATCAGCTGGGTCGTGGTCCTCGGGGCCTACATCGTGGCCCTCGTGGTCTGCTGGGCGCGCGCCATTCAGCTCTACATCATGGCGGCGTTCAGCCCGATCCCGCTCTCGCTCATGGCGCTCGACGACACGCGCCAGATCGGCATCGGGTACCTGAAGAACTTCACGGCGGTGTGCCTGGCCGGGCTCATCATCCTGATCCTCCTCATCGCCTTCCCGCTCATCTTGGGAGGCCTCACCGGGGCGAGCACCTCGACGGGAACCCCCATCGACGGGATAGCGACCGGGCTCACCTACGCGCTTCAGTACCTGGCGATGTGCGTGCTTTTGATCCTCTCGCTCGTCAAGAGCGGCGCTTGGGCACGCGACATCGTATCCGGGGTCTGATCGACGTGATGCGGAAGCATTTGAAAGGGGGTGGTCACCTTGGACGGCTAACGGCTCTTCGACGATACGGATAGGCAGGCGGACTTCCACATCTACTACCGCCTGCGAGGATGCAAAGAAAGGGGCATGAAATGCCTGAGAAGAAGAACACCTATCTCACGCTCCACAAGAACTTCGTGCGCACCGACATCGAGTACACCGACCGCGTGACGGGAGAGGTGCGCACGTTCAACTCGGTGACGCTGCCCAAGGGGACGGTGATCGACGGGGTGGACGTGAGCTACTACCAGTTCAGCCCGATGTTCGTCAACGAATCCCGCTACCGCGGCGAGAACTACCGCGACATCCCTCTTCTGACGGACCGGGAGGTGTGGCTGAAGAAGAGCGTGCTCGACGAGAACGGCCAGCCGGTGCTCAACGGGGACGGCAAGCCGGCCAAGGACGTCGTGCGCGTCATGCCGGCTCAGATAAAGGAGGCGCTCGACCGCAGCCGCAGCGAGTACCTGCAGAGCCTCTCCGAGAAGGCCCGCGGCGCGCGCGAGGGATCCGAGCGCCTGGGAAACGGCGATAGGCGTGCCTCCCAGAGCCGCGAGAGCATCGCGATGTAGGAGGAGGTGTGCGAGAAATGAAAGAGAAAACGGTGGAGAGGATAACCTCTTCTAAGATCGTGCGCGTGGCCATGGCGATGGCGCTCGCGCTGTCCGTCGCCATCGTCCCGGCCAAGGCCTACGCCTCCGGGGATGTGAGCGTCTCGATCGGCAAGAACCTCCCCTATGCCGGATACGAGACGACCCAGATGAGCGCGGACGGAAACGACGCATACTGCATCGAGCCGTCGCGCTCCACGCCCGATGCGGGAACCTACCCGACGAGTGAGGCGGGAGATCTGGCTGCGGCCATGTGGTTCTCCTACGGCGCACCCGGCTTCGACGCGTCCATGTGGCCCAGCTCCTGGTACGACGGAAGCGGCATGGACGAGGACAAGTACCGCGTGGCGAGCCACATCCTGCTCTCGTACGCCAACCTGGGCTCCGCTTCCGAGGCGACCTACGGTACGAGCGCCGAGTTCGCCTCTTGGGCCGAGCGCGAGATCGCGGGCAACGTGTGGAACCAGGTCAACGCGCGTGCGAACGAGGTCTCCACGGGATTTAGCGCCATCAGGATCCATGCGGGGTCTGATGCCCAGGCGCTCGCCAGCTTCACGTGGAATCGCGGCGGCGTGAAGATCGCCAAGGTCGACGCGCAGGCCGGTGCGGCTGCGCAGGGCGACGCCTCGCTCGAGGGCGCCGAGTTCGCCATCGTCAACGCCTCGGGGACGAACTCATTCGTGAACGGCCACAGCTACGCCGACGGCGAGACGGTCATGACCATCGCCACCTCCTGGGACGGGTCCGCCTACACCGCGCAGACCGCAAGCGACTCTCTGCCGTGCGGCACCTACCGCATCGTGGAGGCGAACGCTCCAGAAGGATACCTTCCCTGGGACGGCTCGGTCGAGTTCACGGTCGAAAACGCCGGCCAGGTCGTCGACCTTTCCGGCGACCCCGTGCAAGACGACGCGATACGCGGCGGCGTGCAGGTGACCAAGTCCGATGCCGAGCTCGGCGAGTCCGAGGCGGTCGGCGGCAACGGGCACACGCCTGAAGGCGTCGGCACGACGCTCTCCGGCATCGAGTTCACCATAGCGAACGCCTCTGCGGCCAAGGTCCTCGCAGGCGACGTCTGGTACGAGCCGGGCGAGGTGATCGCCGTGATCGAGACCGCGTGGGACGATGGAATCGGCTCCTACGTCGCGAGGACCGCGCCCGACGCGTTGCCGTATGGCACCTACACCATCCAGGAGACCGCGACCAACGACTCCTACCTGCTCACCGACGGCGAGCCTAGGACCTTCGAGATCCGGACCGACGGCATCGTCGTGACTGCCGACGCGGAAGGTGGCGAGCTTGTCTTCCACGACCAGGTCGTCCGCAACGACCTCAAGCTCTCCAAGAAGGCAGAGGATACCAACGCGAGCCTGCAGGTCCCCTTCGCCATCACCAACGTCGCGACCGGCGAGACCCACGTGCTGGTGACCGACCGCAACGGCCAGGCCTCGACCGAGGCGGGCTGGAACAAGCACACCCACAACACCAATGCCAACGACCACCTGCTCGAGGCCGAGGCCATCGCCTCCGACATGATGGACCCCGAAGCCGGCATCTGGTTCGGGCTGTGCGAGGACGGCTCGTCCGCTCCTGCCGATGACGCCCTCGGCGCGCTGCCGTACGGCCAGTACACCTTGGAGGAGCTTCCCTGCGAGGCCAATGAGGGCTACGAGCTCATCACCAAGACCTTCTGGGTCGAGCGCGACTCTGGGGTGGCCGAGGCCGTCTGGATGACGCTCGACGACAAGGAGGGGCCGAAGATCGGGACGCAGGCGGCTGACGCCGCCGACGGCGATCAGACCGCCCAGGCGGGCGGGCAGGTGACGATCGTGGACACCGTCTACTACGAGAACCTCGAGTTCGGCGGCACCTACACCCTCACCGGCACGCTCATGGTCAAGTCCACTGGCGAGCCTCTGCTCGACGCCGAAGGCAGCCCCGTGACCGCCACCAAGGAGTTCACGGCGAACAACACCAACGGATCTGTCGACATCGAGTTCACCTTCGACGCGAGCTTGCTCGCGGGCGAGGACGTCGTGGCCTTCGAGAGCCTCGTCAAAGACGGGGTCGAGGTGGCTGCCCACGCCGATATCGAGGACGAAGGCCAGACGGTGCACTTCGTCGACATCGGCACCACGGCCGCGGACGCCGCGGACGGCGACAAGCTCGTGACGGGCTCCGAGGTCGTCATCGCCGACGAGGTGTCCTTCGAGGGCCTGATCCCTGGAAACTCCTATGCGCTCGAGGCGACGCTGATGGATGCTGAGACGGGCGAGCCGTTGCAAAGCGGCGAGGGGCCTCTTGCAGCCGATGTGACCGCGACCGTCGAGTTCACACCCGATGCCACTGAGGGCACCCAGACCGTAGAGCTCTCCTTCGACTCGACCGGTCTCGGCGGGCACCGCCTGGTGGTGTTCGAAAAGCTGCTCGATAGTGAAGGCACTGTCCTTGCCATGCACGAGGACATCGAGGACGAGGGTCAGTCCGTCACGGTGGTCGAGATTGGGACTACGCTTCTCGGCGCCGCCGACGGCGACCACGTGGTCGAGAACGGAACGGTCACCGTTGTGGACACGGTCGAGTACAAGGGGCTCGTCGCTGGCGAGACCTATACCGCCCACGGCACCATCATGGACAAGAGCACCGGCCTTGCCCTCGAGGACTCCGAGGGCAACCCTGTGACCTCTACCGCCGAGTTCGTGGCAGAAGGCTCGAATGGAACCGTCGAGGTGACCTTCGAGTTCGATGCTTCCCAGCTTGAGGAGGGTGCCGCCCTCGTGGCGTTCGAGGAGGTGCTCGACGTGAACGGAAACGTCATCGCGGTACATCAGGACCTTGAGGACGAGGGGCAGACGGTCGTCGTCGATAACCCCGAGACTCCTGGGACTCCCTACGACAAGACGGGTAACGATCTGCTTCCCATATGGGTTCTGATCAGCGCCCTGGTTGTCTGCGGCGGCGCTGCAGGTACATATGCGCTTCGCAGCCGCATCCGCCAAAGTGCATCAGTCGACGAGGTGTCTGCTGACGAGGTTTCCGAGGAATAGCCGGGTTTTCGGCTGATCGAAGAGGGCGGGGCGGCGATGAGCCTCCCCGCCCGTCTTTCTGGAGGTTCAAATGAACACTAATATCAAACGGCGATTCGCGATCATAGTGACG